>Ga0209175_10000144_pt1 | contig 50562 bp, 50 predicted proteins | sample JI91814C2DNA_FD_187506 | JGI IMG/M metagenome (GOLD analysis project Ga0209175, IMG submission 187506) | Wastewater effluent complex algal communities from Wisconsin, to seasonally profile nutrient transformation and Carbon sequestration -... | ecosystem: Engineered > WWTP > Effluent > Algae...
GGAATGAAAATGAATACCAAAAGCTGAAAAAATATGCAGAATCTCTTAATATTTCAATGGCTGAAGTCTTGAGGGATTATATTAAGTCTTTAAGTCCCAAAAAGCCGTCCTAAAAGGACGGGGTTTTAAACCCAATTTAACTGATAATACAATAGAGTGCATTACATCAAACATTTTCTTTACAAAAATTTACATTATCTTTAAAATAAGACTAAACACATATAGACATCTCCCAAAAAGTCAAAGGCAGGATGAGCCTGCCCTACATACAGAAGTAAGGACATCAAAAACTTATGCCACTAATTCGAGTCCCTAAGTCATGGGAAATTCCCGAAACAGAAGTTACACCCCAATCCCTTTTTCTCAACCGACGGCGCTTTATGAAAAGTTTAATTGGTGCGGGCTTAACCGCGTCCCTTTTTCCTCTGGCCGGATGTCAGAATAATTCTCCTGTCAAACCTACCACGGAAACACCCTTAAAAACTTTTTCTGGCTTAATCAAAAATCCCGCGTTTGCCTCGGTCGATCGCGCCCTGACGGAGGAACAATTTTCCACCACATATAACAACTTTTATGAATATGGGGGAACAAAATCAATTTGGCAAGAGGCGCAAAAACTACCCTTAGAAAACTGGAAAGTGGAAGTCACGGGATTAGTCAAAAATCCACGGATTTATGATCTTGATGACTTAGAGAAAAAATTTCCCTTAGAAGAAAGAATTTATCGGTTTCGCTGTGTCGAAGCCTGGGCAATGGTAGTTCCTTGGGTTGGGTTTCCCATGAAAGCACTTTTAGCGGATGTGGAACCGACATCTCAAGCGAAATTTGTCCGATTTATCTCCTATTATAACCCAGAGATTACCAAGGGTCAAGGGTTTTTATCAAAATTATATCCTTGGCCCTACGCGGAGGGTTTAAGAATTGAAGAAATGGCGAATGATTTAGCGTTTTTTGCTGTAGGAATGTATGGCAAAGCTTTACCGAAACAAAATGGAGCGCCCTTACGGGAGGTTATTCCCTGGAAGTATGGATATAAGGGGGCTAAGTCTATTGTGAAAATTGAGTTTGTCGAGAAACAACCCGCGACTTTTTGGAATACTGTCAGACCGAGTGAATATGATTTTGAAGCTAATGTTAATCCGAATAAACCTCATCCCCGTTGGTCCCAAGCTACGGAAAAGTTAGTCGGTACTGGTTCTAGTTTTTCTTGGGAAACGCGATCGACTTTATTATATAATGGTTATGGGGAATATGTCGCGAGTCTCTATTCTTAGGTGGTAATATTTTTATGAACCACAAAGGACACAGAGGACACAGAGAAAAGGGAAGAATAGAAAGAGAGAAAAGGGAATTATTTTGGTTTTTTCTCTCTTTTTTATGAACCACAAAGGACACAGATAAAAGAAGAAAAAGAGATTTTTTTTGGTTTTTTTTCTCTTTTTTATGAACCACAAAGGACACAGAGGACACAGAGAAAAGAGAAGAAAAAACAAAGAGATATAAAGAGAGATAAGAGAGATTTTGTAGTTTTTTTTTTCTCTTTTTTATGAACCACAAAGGACACAGAGGACACGGAGAAAAGAGAAGAAAAAACAAAGAGATATAAAGAGAGATAAGAGAGATTTTGTAGTTTTTTTTCTCTTTTTTATGAACCACAAAGGACACAGAGGACACAGAGAAAAGAGAAGAAGAAAGAAAGAGATAAAAAGAGGTACAAGAGAGATTTTGTTGGTTTTGAGTTCCTAGTTATTGCCTCTTTTTTCTGTAACTATTTGTTGATAAAATTGTTCTAACCCGGTGACACAGAGGCGATCGTCAAAGAGGTTGTCTACTCGATCGCGCATTTTTTCTTTGATTTGATTTCGCCATTCTGAGTTAAGTCCTAATTTGACGGCTATGTTGATATAATCTTTTTCGTCTTGGGCGATTGTGTCGTCAACTCCTAACATTTTTAGGAAACTATACGCGTGTAACCCTCGCATAAATTTACCCGGATATGTCACAATCGGTAGATGACACGCGATCGCTTCTAATGTGGTATTTCCACCGGACCAAGTAATTGTATCTAAAAAGATATCTGAGAGAAAGTTGATCGCGATATAATCGGCTCTTGTGGGAAGGGGTAATACACAACAATGGTTATTACTATTTAGGCCTAAATTGGCAAAGGCTTTTTCCAGACGTGGAAGTAATAAATCCCCTCGTGGAAATATGAATAACGCGTTGGGTACTAGCCTCGCGATTTCTGCGAAAATATAATCATATTGGGGAAGGTATTTAAAGGGGGCTTGACAACATAAATAAATTATGGCATCATCCGGTAAGTTATAATTTACTCGCGTCATTGTCAAATTTCCGACTAGGGGTTTGGGATAAGCTACTCCGATGTTAGGTAAACGAATCAGGGTTTCTAGGTAATGTTCGTCCCCGTCTTCGGGCTCCATTAATTCACTGGAAAGAAAATAATCGATCGTCGGTAAACCCGAGGTGACAGGATGACCCCATGCTACACATTGTATCGGAGCCAGACGCAATGACGAGATTAAAATTGTGGTCGCATCCATGCCAATTTCAGGATACACTAATATATGCAGTTTATCTTGAATAATTTGTTGACAAACGGCTTCTAGGTTATGGGGGATATGGTGGAATATATCACTATATTCGCGAAATTGTTCCGTGACGCGATCGGGCTCATTGCCAATATAGTAAGAATAGACTTCAAATTGCTCTTTGTTACAGTAACGTAACCAACCCGTTAGCCATAATGTACCGCTGTAGGAATGTAAAAAATTTGATACATATCCTACCCGGATTTTCCCATTTTCTCCCAGGGGAGGCATGATTCGGCTTTCCACCCATTGAGGATAAATCTTTTTCATTACTTCATGGACAAAATGGGCATACTTAGATTGAGGTTTGACAACATTATAGGCTTGATAGGCTAAGTAAAAATTGGTAAAACTTTCCAGTCCCCTTTTTGCCTTAATTGCATCTTCCACCGTCTCCAAAGGCGTTTCTGCAATTAATTTCTCTAATTCGTTGACATATCTTTCCCGATAAAAGGCTATTTCATCGGGGCTATGATAAATCATCGGATTAGTTAAATGCTTTAAGAGCCGAAAAACAAACTCATCGGGTAAAACTTGTGAGGCTAACTCCCCTTGAGAGATAGCTTCCTCAGTCCGTCCATTTTGGTGTAAGGTTTTGATTAACTCAAAATGTAACTGCCCCGAATTAGGATACTCTTTTATGGCTTCATAAAGAAGCGCGATCGCGTCTTCATACCGTTTAACTTGTCGGAGAGAGTCAGATAAAATCAAATAACTCTCGATATCACCACTAGAAAACTCCAACAATTTTTGATAAGACTTAATTGCGCCGAGATAGTCTCCAAGCTGATATCTTTCCCAAGCAAAAGCCCGAAGAGAAACCACAGACAATAACCGAGTATCTGCACTCAATTGAGCCAAATCTAAAATCGGTAAATTTGACACATCCAAACCCGAAAGGGAAGCCAAATTTTCCTCAGTTAACTTAAGACGATAGTGCATCTTAGCTAAAATAGCACTCCATTCATTTTGACTCAAATCACTTAATAAAATAACATCGGGCTCACAACTGAGTTCAAACTCTTCTTCGAGCAACAAATTCATTACTATCTCCGAGAGCAAAAAATTAACCTCTTCAGAGGCATCATCCCCTAAACTACTGGTATCAATAAAAAGACTCATATAATCTCTTTCCCTATGAGTCAACATCCCGCGTAAAATTCCGCACAAATCCTGATAGAGAGAATCTTGCCATTGACTCCAGTCAGGAAACATGATCAAATTCAAAGGACTAAAATTTAACTCATCAATAGTCATAAAAATAACCTCAATCAAATCCAGAAAATCAGAATTTTATGTTATCACCCGAAAGACATCTGCGTTTATCTGCGTTTATCTGCGGTTTCCCCCAAAAAAACCTCAACCCTACCCCAAACTAACTCAATTAAATCAGACTCATCCCCATTAAACCATTCTATCTGAGGATAAGCCTTAAACCAAGTCCGTTGACGTTTGGCAAATTGTCTTGTATGTAAAACCGTTAATTGTTTGGCTTCTTCGAGGGAAACTTCACCCCTGATATATTGCGTCATTTCTTGATAACCCAATGTTTTCATTAAAGGTAAATCGAATCCATACTTTTTCGATAAAAATTCTACCTCTTCTAACCAACCGGATTCTACCATTTTTTCCGTGCGTGTCGCGATCCGTTTTGTCAAAATTTCTGTATCTTGATACTCTAACCCAATTGCCAAAATCGGATAAGTTGGTGGCTTTTCCCCTTGCTGTTGCGAAATCGGTTTCCCTGTGACATAATACACTTCTAATGCTCTTAATGTTCTTACGGGATCATGGGGATGGATTTTTGATGCCGCGATCGCGTCTACTTGTTGTAACATCTTGTAACATTGAGATTGTCCTAATGTCAACAACTGCGATCGCAATGACATCTGAGGTGCAACCCTGGGAATAATCATGCCTTGCACGACAGACTTAATATATAAACCAGTCCCCCCGACTAACAAGGGTACGATATCAGACTGGTGAAAGTGATCAATTAAAGCCTGTGCCTGTAACTGATAATCCGCGACAGTTAAGGTTTCAGTGGGATCGCAAATATCAATTAAATAATGGGGCACAACTCCTCGCTCGGCTTCTGTCGGTTTAGCCGTACCTATGTTAAAATCACGGTAGACTTGACGTGAATCGGCACTTAAAATGATAGAATCCAGTCGCCGCGCTAACTCTAGCCCTAACCCCGATTTTCCCGTCGCCGTCGCGCCACAAATTACAATTAGCCCTAACATACTCCTCACTTTCCCAATATTTTCAATTTTTAATTTGCTATTGTCCGGTAAAAAAAAGGATAGATCCCCCTGATAAAAATATCATTAAAGGTGTCTTGTGTCGATTTTAAGCATTATGTGTTATAATTTTTGAAGATTTTAGTCTTTTGCAGTATCAAGGGGCTATAAGCCCATTATTGGAGCATTTTTCTATGACGAGCAGTTACAGTGCGGATCAAATACAAGTCTTGGAAGGATTGGAAGCAGTCCGCAAACGGCCGGGGATGTATATTGGTACTACCGGCCCACGAGGCCTCCATCATTTAGTATATGAGGTGGTGGATAATGCCATTGATGAGGCACTGGCTGGTTATTGTACCCACATTGAGGTTAGTATTAACGCGGATGGCTCGGTGACTGTCACCGATGACGGCCGGGGTATTCCCACGGATACTCACTCGAAAACGGGAAAATCTGCCTTAGAAACGGTGTTAACAATCCTGCACGCGGGGGGTAAATTTGGTGCTGGTGGTTATAAAGTATCTGGGGGTTTACACGGGGTAGGGGTTTCGGTTGTCAACGCGTTATCAGAATGGGTAGAAGTTACGGTTTGGCGCGATCAAAAGATTTATAAACAGCGTTATGAGAGGGGTATTCCTGTTACCGAACTTGGCTCGAAACCCTATAAGGAAAATCGCACGGGTACTTCGGTTTCTTTTTTACCGGATCGTCAAATCTTTTCTACAGGAATTGAGTTTGATTATATTACTTTGTCGGGACGTTTACGGGAATTAGCGTATCTAAACGCGGGTGTTAAGATTACTTTTAGTGATCACCGTTTGGAGTTACTCAAAAGTGATGAATCTCACATTGAGATTTATTGTTATGAGGGGGGAATTAAGGAATATGTCGGGTACATGAATCGTGATAAACAACCCCTCCATGAAGAAGTTATTTTTATTCAAGGGGAACGTAATAATGTTCAAATTGAAGTTTCTTTACAATGGTGTGTCGATGCCTTTAGTGATAATGTCTTGGGTTTTGCTAATAATATTCGTACCATTGATGGGGGGACTCACTTAGATGGCTTTAAAGCTGTCTTAACTCGGACTTTGAACGCGATCGCGCGCAAACGTAATAAATTAAAAGAAGGGGAACCGAATTTAGGTGGTGAAAACGTGCGGGAAGGATTAACCGCGGTGATTTCGGTAAAGGTTCCCGATCCTGAATTTGAAGGACAAACTAAAACTAAATTAGGAAATACAGAAGTTCGGGGAATTGTTGACTCCTTAGTTGGAGAAGTTTTAACGGAATATTTAGAATTTCGTCCCCATATTGCGGATGCTGTTTTAGAGAAAGCGATTCAAGCATTTAAAGCCGCGGAAGCTGCACGAAGAGCACGAGATTTAGTCCGCAGAAAATCGGTTTTAGAATCCTCTCCTTTACCGGGTAAATTAGCGGATTGTAGCTCCAGAGAGCCGAAAGAATCGGAGATTTTTTTGGTTGAAGGTGATTCTGCGAGTGGTTGTTTTTCGGCAAATACTTACATTTTATTAGCCGATGGAACTTCTAAAACGTTTAAAGAAATTGTTGATGAGCAAGCGGAAGGAAAAGAGCATTTTTGTTATACTATTGGAGCGGATGGAAATATTGGCATTGAGCGGATTATTAATGCTCGAATGACTAAGAAAAATGCCGAACTGGTGAAGGTGACATTGGATAATGGGGAGGAGCTTATTTGTACTCCTGATCACCCTTTTATGTTGCGAGATGGCAGTTATAAGGCGGCTGGGTTATTAACTCCTGATGATGCTCTGATGCCTCTTTATCGGAAAATATCGGAAAAGGGCGAAAATGGGGGTTTAAGTGATTATGATATGGTTTGGAATCCGGGTAATGATACATGGATTTCTACGGATTTCTTGACGGATGTTTATCACTGTAATGCTAAGGAAGTATCACGGGAATATTTTAGTGATGAGGAATATCGTCACCTGAAAACGAAGGAGTTATGGACTTCTGAATTGGGCGGGAAACGTCGGGGGGCATCGGGTGAAATTGATTATCACGAGACTCTGGCGGTTTTAAGTCAGGTTTATCTCCATTGTGGTGATATTGATTTACAGATGTATGATGCTTATCGCGATAAGGATAAGTCTTTGTTGAAGTTTGAGACGTTTTGCCATCGTTATTTTAATGGTGATGATGGGGCTGTGCGAGACGCGATCGCGCATTATAATCACCGGATTGTTTCGGTAGAAGGGTTAGAGAAACGGGAGGATGTTTATGATATTGAGGTTCCCCATAGTCATAATTTTGCTTTAGCTAGTGGCATTTTTGTCCATAATAGCGCTAAACAAGGACGCGATCGACGCACTCAAGCGATTCTGCCTTTACGGGGTAAAATTCTCAATATTGAGAAAACCGATGATGCCAAAATCTACAAAAATACCGAAATTCAATCATTAATTACGGCCTTAGGTTTAGGGATTAAAGGGGAAGAATTTGATCCGGCTCAATTGCGTTATTATAAAATCGTCTTGATGACGGACGCGGATGTTGACGGTGCTCATATTCGCACGCTATTACTGACGTTTTTCTATCGTTATCAACGGCAATTAGTTGATCAAGGACATATTTGGATTGCTTGTCCTCCTCTTTATAAAATTGAGCGGGGTAAAAATCACTATTACTGTTATAATGAGCAAGAGTTACGTCTACGGATTAGCGAATTTCCTGCGAATGCTAATTATACGATTCAACGGTTTAAGGGGTTAGGGGAAATGATGCCGCAACAATTGTGGGATACAACGATGAACCCGGAAACTCGTACTATTAAACAGGTGCAAATTGAAGATGCTGCGGAAGCTGATCGCATCTTTACGATTTTAATGGGCGATCGCGTGGCTCCAAGGCGTGAATTTATCGAGAAATACGGCTCTCAATTGAACTTCACCGACTTAGATATTTAAGACAGGAAAAGTAGCACAGGCTTCCAGCCTGTGAAACTGACAAAACCCAGGAAAAGTAGCACAGGCTTCCAGCCTGTGAAATTGACAAAACCCGGTTTTTCCACCGGGTTTTTGTTACTAACCGACGGGAGCATCTTAAATTCCCAAAGGAGAGCATCTCAAAGAAGCAAAAAAAACTGTAGTGGGAGCGTCTCGCTCCCACTACCTATTTACAAAAATGGGATGCTCCCAATCATCATCGCGGTTCAGCCCTGACGGGGAAACTCCGTCAGGGAATAACGAGTTTTAATATATTCTTTTAAAACCGGGCTTAAACTGAGCAAATTACCATTTTTTGTAGTTTCTGTTTCCAGTAAAAATCTCATTTTTAAGGATAATATGCTATTGACTATTTCTGTCGCTACTAGGTCAATTTTTAGGATAATTTTAGAGATACTAATGGGTGTGGTTTCTTGGGCTAATTGTAACATTATTGTTTGTTCATTTGGCGATAATTTTTGCCATTCTTGCTCGATGCGTGATCGAACTCCTTCCGGTACAATTAAGCCTTGATATTCTAAAAACTCACTAACATTTCCTGCATATAATTCACCGATTAATTCCGCAGTAAATTCTAACCATAAGGGATGACTTTGATAAAGGGTTATTAATTGTGGCCATAGTTCTTGATTGCCTAAGTTTTGGTGATGTAAAATTTCTGTTGCCTCTGAGTCTAAGCCTGATAATATTAAAGATTTAACGGGATAATTGGCTTTTTCTAATTGTTGAATTTCTACCCATTTTTCTTGAGATAGTAGGATGATGTTACTGTGATGGGAAGATAGCGCGATCGCGTGAAAGAATAGGTGATAGGAAGTTTGATCAGTTTGCCAAGTTCCTGCTAATTTTTGGGGCGTAAAAAGATTTTGGATATCATCAAGTATAATTAAACATTGATATTGAGTGAGGTAGTCAATAAAGAGATTAATTTGGGATTCAAGATCCTTGGGTATTTCCGGTGGTGAGAAGATTTGTAATAAATTAGTTAATGTGGTGGTAAGGGATGGGGAAAAATAGAGCGCGCGATAAATAATATAGTCAAAGTGTTGGGAAATTTCGTTAATGACATGAAGCGCGATCGATGTTTTGCCAATACCGCTCATACCGAAAATGCTAATGAGGCGAATCTCTTGATTAATTAGCCAATCTTTGAGGGTAGAGAGTTCGTTATTTCTGCCGTAAAAATAGGGAAATTTAGGTACGTTGTTGAGGTGGAGTTTGGTTTGAGATGAGGAGGGTGATCGAGAGTAAGGTAACGACTCTGGCTTTTGACACAGGTTAATATTATTGATTGTTAAATTACCTTGACCAATTGATGAGAAACTGTTATTTTTTATTTCTTGAAAAATAGCTCTAAAATTTTTCTTATTAACTTCTTTACCCAAAGATTGCGATAAACTTTTCCATAATTCTGCACCAACATCTTTAACATGACTTTCACTAATGTAATTTTCATCAGCAATTTTTTTGTAAGTGTGGCCTTCGATAGTTCCTCTCAGTATAGCTTCTTGGAGAGTATCTAAGTGCTGGCCCGTGTTGGTATAAACCAAGTGCTCTGCTAGTGTTAATATTTGTGTGATGTCCATAAACTATGTAAATGCTAGGTAATTTATGATATCACACTTTTGGCACTTTTCCTACTTTTCCTACTTTTCCTACTTGGAGCAAGTCGGTAACGGTTCCTACTTTTAGGACTGACGATCAAAATCAATTAAAGTTATACTTTATTTCGTAATAGCCTTTTATTAACTTTACTAAATCAACTTAGGAGGTTCAATGGCGAAATTTTTTGCGAAAAATAAATTGTTAGGGATAATAGCCTTTTTGTCAGCCTTTTGTATGCCTTTCAATACAAATCCTGGCGAAGGTTTTATGAAAAAAGCCCTCGCGTATGAACCACATGAATTGGTCTTCATCAGGGGTTTAAATTTCAGATTTACCAACGATGACAGGACAAATCAACAGATGGCTGACAATACCTGTCGAGCTAATTTTCAAGAGCTTAGACAGCAAGGAATTTTTGATGAAAGCGTTCAGAGAAATCAGTGGCATATTTGGGCGCACGTTCAAGATGGCAACTGTGTGATGAACATTAATCGTGATAAGCTATTAAACTATTACCCGAGAGTCTGGATACCAAGCAATAACCGAAACAAACAGTTTACGATTATGGTTCCACAATTTCGGCAATAACTGAAATGTTAGGACAGGGGAGGGCTTTGTCTGAAATGATCGCGGTCATCGACATTTTTTATTCAGAAAAGTTGCTCGCCCTTATTTATTCAGTACACAATGTAGGTTGGGTCAAGCGCCAGCGCGACCCAACTTATGGTTTTGATTAATCATAGCAATCGCTCTATCACGATTACCTTATAGCAGTGCGGAGCCATCAAGGGTTTATACTTGTGAACTTTTCCGCAAACGCTGTCTTTCTTTCAATCGATCATCACTATTCAACTGAAGCAATATAACAGTTGTACGCCCTTCAGGCGTTAAACCAATTATTATCCTATCTAAACTCAATTCAAAATGTTCAGACCATAATTGTTGACGGGGGTGAAATAAAAAACTAAATTCACCTGTATTCGGATCAAATGAACCCAGATCGCTTCCTTTGTGACGATTACAACGCCAACAAGCAAAAGCTAAGTTATTAGCATCTGTCACACCACCATGTTTTTCCGCGATAATATGATCAATTTCATGGGGAAAAAATGATAAAGAGTTTGACAAAAGACAATACTCACAACAATAGTTAGCCCTTTCCTCAACTAAACGTCGCAAAGAAGCAGAAATATAAGTAACACTCATAATCGAATTAATGACTTAAATAACTTAAAGCACCTGTTTTCAACATGATGACTAAATGCTCAATTTGTTCAAATTCTCTTAATTCCATCTCTTCTAAATTTGTTAATTCTCCTCTTTGAACACGAGATAACAAAAAGCGTAATCTTTGTTGCATTTCATCTGTTGGCCGAAAATCTGCTATTTGTTGTTGAGTGGGCGCACTTGCCAAAAAATCAACAATATAACGATATATCTGAACTGGTAATAATGGTTGCTCTACTGATTGAGCTAAAACTTCAGGTAATCGCTCTTGTATTAGACTCAGTTTAGCTGATAGTTCTTCTGGTATTTCTATAGTAATAGTTGCCATGCTGTTACCTCTTAATTAAAGTCTCGATAAATCTAATCGCCACTATCAGGCTCGATCGCCATATACCAATCATAGTGTTGAGGGATTAGCTCTCCAGCCACTCGCTCAAAAATTGCCCGACATCTTTGGCCAAAGGCTTCATTCTCAGCTTGTCGTCGAGTTTTTTCTACTGGATTAAGCAGACGCGAAAGACTCGTCCTTTTCTCGCGATCAGTTTTGGTAATATTTGGGTCATAAATAGTACCTCAGTCGTGATTTAGTTAGCAGTCTATCATATAATTATGGCTTCTGTAATCAATCTGATGCCGAATATAGCATTTTTAAATGAGATGTAAATGTGGAACGGGCAGAGAGCCCGTTACAGGCAAGATGCCTGTACCACAAGTTTCACATCTCAAAGGTCAACACTGTATATATAATGATTTTAGTGTATTCTCAAGTTTCTGATCTCGATGTTTTTTTGATTGAGTTACAGGCAAGATGCCTGTACCACAAGTTTCATCCTTCCTAATACCTGCTAGTGTTAGTATTATAATAAGTCGGCTTCGGTTAATCCGGCATCCTTGAGAATAGCACTTAATGTTCCTATTGGTAAGTCCCTGTTACTATGAACCGGAATTACCAAAATTACGGTCAAACCCTCTTGGGTATAAATATAGTGACTCTCTTTGATTCTTGCTAGTTTCCAACCAAATTTTTCGACAATTCTACAAAGAGTTTTGCCAGAAACGCTTTTCATATAGAAATCTCCACCAACTGTTGTTGATCATTGAGAGATTCCTTGGTACTCGCCACTTCTAACCAACCTTCGATCGCGTCTTGTAACATTTCGATTAAATGCTCATAATTGTCACCATAGGTGTGACAGCCTGGTAAACCAGGTACAGAAGCGCACCAAACATCACCTTCTTGCCAAATAACAGCTTTTATTTTCATAATTTTTTCTTAATAATCCGACTTATCGTACTCAGAAATAGAAGCAAAAATTAGACATTCCTGGATATCCTCTTCTTCTAATTCAGGAAATTCTTGACGTAACTCTTGACGATCACGATAAGTAGCAAGTAATTCTATTACCCGTCGCACCGTCAAACGCATATTCCGAACACATGGCTGTCCATTCATGCGCCCCGGATGACTGGTAATCCGATCTAGTTTCATTTTCTCCTCCTTTTTTGGACAGTATCAACTATCAATATATAGCATTTTTAAATGAGATGTAAATGTGGAACGGGCTAAGGCCCGTTACAGGCAAGATGCCTGTACCACAAGTTTCACATCTCAAAGGTCAACACTGTATATATAGTGATTTTAGTGTATTCTCAAGTTTCTGATCGCGCTCTTTTTTTATTGAGAAAGCGCGATCGCGCTCCCCCTTCACCCAAAAAGCGATCGCTTTCCCCCTTCTCTGAGAGACGCGATCGTGTTCCCCCTTCACCCAAAAAGCGATCGCGCTCCCCCTTCACCCAAAAAGCGATCGCTTTCCCCCTTCTCTGAGAGACGCGATCGTGTGGCTCCAAGGCGTGAATTTATCGAGAAATACGGCTCTCAATTGAACTTCACGGACTTAGATATTTAAGACTAAGTTATCAGGAAAAGTGGCACAGGCTTCCCGCCTGTGAAACTGACAAAACCCAGGAAAAGTAGCACAGGCTTCCCGCCTGTGAAATTGACAAAACCCGGTGGAGAAACCGGGTTTTTGATAGATTTTTATCCGGTTCCCCCCTTATTAAGGGCAGGGCTGTTTCATTCTCGAAAAAATTACGAAAAATCCATATTTTGTAGGGGCAGGTTCACCCAAATTTTTCTCATCAATAAATAGCCTGAATAAACCCGCCCCACCCCAAGGACTAAATGAAATTAATTAGTATTGATTGGTGCTAAATAGGAGACCACATTTTTCGGTAGTGGGGGCTCCAACGACGGGTAGCAATTGGTTTAATTTATAGTGGTTGTACATGGCTATCCTTTGCACCGAAACCACAGCCGAAAGCCGCGTCCCCTGCTGTTGTTTCTACGGTGACAATGACGACTCCTACCAAGGTGAAAGGAGTCCGGGTTGCCCCTGCCAATGCTCCAAGCATTTCACCGACTCCTGCCGCACCAAAATCAGATTCACCCAAGTCAGGTATTTCCCCATTAGGTGTTATTGAAGCGATGCTCGCGGGAATCGTATTCGCGATGGAAGGAATTATCGCGCAATCATGTTTTGGTAAAGTGAATCCCGCGGTTTTTACGGGTATGATTTTTTCCGTAGAATGGGTGGCTTTACTCGCGGTGACAATTCCTTTTAATCATGTACCTGTGAATACAGGTTTAATGTTAATGGGGGGGTTATTGAGTTTAGCTACTTTATCGGGATATCTGTTTAATAATTTTGGGATCAAGGCGATCGGCGCCGCTTCTACCGCGGTTATTGGTTCTAGTGGCCCCGCTGTAACCGCGATTTTAGCTTTGGTTATTATTGGTGATCTTTTAACTCTGCAAAATTGGTTAGCAATTTTAGTGGTGACGATTGGGGTTGTTTTGATGAATATTGCTAAGGCAATGAAAAAGTCTTAAGAGTCCACGATCGCGCCGGAATCTATACACCAAATCGCGATCGAACTACCCGGAGTAATGAATTGCCATGATATCCTGTCTCGTGGGATAATTGGCCGTCAAGTCTTTATAGAAATGCAGATGATAGTTGAAGCGTCCGATGTAGAAACTGCCCATAAAATTACGGAAGAAGTAGAAAAAAGATTAGAGGCAAGAGTTAATCCCGTGGGAGTTTTAATTGATATTGAACCACCGGATTATAAGTCATAAAAGATTAGTTTTGATGAGGTAAGAATATCCAATTAAATTAAATTAAATTAAATTAAATTAAATTAAATTAAATTAAATAGAAAAAGGTTCTCGACTATTTTTCTATTTTATTTGTTAGGGTTCGGGTTGACTTTTTTCCATTTCATATTCAATAAGTTATCGCCGTTTCTACTGAATCTAAAATGGCTCCGTTCCCATAATTTTCCAGACAAGCCCAGCACCTTTCTATGGGATTATATTTACTGTGATAAGGCGGGTAATATACTAATCTGATATGGTACTTCTTTTTTGGGCAAGTCCCAGAAGGTTAACAATTGAAAATTGTCAATTATCAATTATTCAATCCCCATTACCTATTTCCCAATCCCCATTACCTATCTAAGTTTGAATAAATTTTAAATTAGCATGAGCTTCTCGACGTAAACCATGAGCAATTCTAAAAAGTTCTTGACCTGTATGTAAATAATGCTCATCATAATTCATGGTAAATAATTCTAATTCATCCAGACCATCACCTAATTGATTTAAACAATAATAAAGATTCGCGGCTATTCCGGCTACATTCGCGGGATTTGGCATAGAGCTAAAATATCTTTGGGCTTGTTTCAGGAATGCGCGCGAGGTTTCTAAATATTCTTGAAATGCTTCCATTAATTCGTCATCAAAGGGATCGCCCGCGAGTTGATCAATTTCTTCTTGTAAGGGATTTAAAATCTTTGATAACATTTGATTGACGGGATTATATACTTGTTTTAGCCATTGTTCAAAGTGCAGTTCCGGATCGCGGCTGGTGACTTTTTCTGATTTACTATAAGAGGGTTGACTGCCCTTTTTCCCGATGTCATAATTTTGATTAAATTGGCGATCATAAGTTTGACGCTTTTGAGGATCTCCTAAAATTTCATAGGCCGCGTTAATCTGAATAATCTTATCGTTATTAGTCGTTTGGGTATTGGTATCAGGGTGAAACAATTTGACCAAAACGCGATAGGCTTGTTTGATTTCCGCGAGTGTCGCGTTAGGTTTCACTTTCAGGGTTTCATAGTGATTAGAATCTGTCATAAAATATCAAACTAATAATTTTAATAAACCCGGTTTCTCCATGAGGATATAGACAAAGTTTTTCCGGTGAACTACCCTAAATTTGTCCCCCTCTCATATCAGGAGAGGGGTTGGGGTGAGGTAATTTTAACTCAGTACGGAACTTTGATTAATGTCAGGATCTTGGAACAATGCTGTGCTTAAATACCGTTCTCCAAAACTGGGTTGAATCATCACAATTAATTTATCTTTATTTTCAGGACGTTTGGCTACTTGAAGGGCAGCACATAACGCGGCTCCGCTAGATATTCCTGATAATAACCCCTCTTCTTTTGCTAAACGACGACTATAGACGATCGCGTCTTCATCGGAAACCGCGATCACCTCATCTACTAAATCCATGTTTAAAACAGAGGGAATAAATCCCGCGCCAATACCTTGAATTTTATGAGGACCTGGTTTATGGCCCGATAGTACCGCACTATTTGTCGGCTCTACCGCGATCGCCTTAAAGTCTGGTTTTTTCTGTTTGAGCACTTCGGAGATCCCTGTAATAGTGCCACCGGTACCGACACCCGCGATTAAAATATCAACTTGGCCATCGGTATCTTGCCAAATTTCTTCCGCGGTGGTGACTCGATGGATCGCGGGGTTCGCGGGGTTACGGAATTGTTGAAGCATAAACGCGTTGGGAGTGGTTTGAACAATTTCCTGAGCTCGACGAATACAACCACTCATTCCTTCAATACCCGGAGTTAATTCTAATTGCGCTCCATAGGCGCGTAACATCAAACGACGTTCGGCACTCATGGTATCGGGCATTGTCAAAATTAGTTGATAACCTCTGGCTGCGGCTACCATCGCGAGGGCAATTCCTGTATTACCCGATGTGGGTTCGACTAAAAGGGTTTTACCCGGAGTAATCAGCCCATCTTTTTCCGCGGCATTGATCATATTGACACCAATACGATCTTTGACAGAGGCCGCGGGGTTCATACTTTCTAATTTAACGACAATGCGAGCTAACGCGCCTTCTGCTTGAGGGATACGGTTCAGGTCGACAAGGGGAGTGTGACCCACTAATTCGGTTATGTCGCGAGCAATACGCATAAGTTTTTTCCCTTTGTTTGTAATGGTGAATAAGCTCATGGCGAGGGGTTGACTTCCGCTACCCATCTACCATCGGGGCTTGAGGCTTGAGTCCCCTAATGCTTTGTTATCAATCAATTTTTCTATTGTCTCACAAGATCATTTACGTCACGCATAGGCCCTCTTTCCCTCGGATACTACAAAGACAAAGAATGAGCAATTTTTGTGAAAGATTGGTGAGGCCTTATCGCGCACTGAACATAATTCTTTGTACTTGTGTTTCCCAAGTTCCATCGGAATATAAGGTCAATAAGCGAAACCCAGGCTGCATTTCATCTATGGCAAGGGTGGGACTTTCGGGTACAAACTGTACACAGGTACTAGGGGCTCCTAAATAAGTCACTCCAAGACGTTGTTGCCTAAATTCTTGATGAATATGTCCAAATAAAACGATTTTTACTTGGGAATATCGCTCTATAACTGTAAAGAAATCATGGGCGTTTTCAATCATGATTTTATCCATCCACTCCGAGTGAATGGGTAAGGGGGGATGGTGTAGGACGATCATGACGGGATGTGGGCCCGTTTGTTGTAATTGGGTGTCTAATTCTTGGAGACTTTGGGGGGATAGATATCCCTGGACGCATCCTGTCTTTGCGGTTGATAATAGTAATAATCGCCAATTGGCTAAGGTGAGGCTTTTATCGGGCAGTATGGTGTCTTGGTTTAAGATTTCTGCCATGAGCACGGGTTTATCGTGGTTTCCGGGTATCCAATAGGAGGGTATCCCTAAAGACCGTATCGAGTCTCGCAAATACTGATAAGATTCTCTGGACTCATCTTGAGAGAGGTCCCCGGTAAGGAGAAGGACATCGGGGAGGGGTTGTAAAGCTAATACCTTTTGGAGTACGGCCTGAAAAGATTGGGCAGTGGGAAGGCCATTGAGTTCTTGAGAAACCTCTGCAAACAAGTGTGTATCAGTGATCTGGGCAATTCGGACAGAATTCGCAGAAATCATAAAAAAGGCCTAGACAAGATAAAGACATATCTGTTATAATAGATTTTGCAATGAATGGCGGCATAGCCAAGTGGTAAGGCAGAGGTCTGCAAAACCTTTATCCCCCAGTTCGAATCTGGGTGCCGCCTTTTTATAAGAATTAATTTGACTGGGCGGTTGAAACCGCGTCTACACAGACAAAACCCGCGATCGCGGGTTTAATTTCTTCAGTAGGGGCGAATGGCATTCGCCCGCCCAATCAATCTAATAATAAAATATACAATTAATTTTGTGTAGGTACTTACAGTAGACATTTCCCGAAAATAAGGTCTTTGGCAGGGTTAGCCTATAGTCATTCTAAATAAAAATGAGACGCGTTAAATCTAGCTTCTTCTTACTGTGGCTGTTTTTTAATTTCTCAATATACGTTGAAATGACTATCATTCGTAGGTTGGGTTGAGCACAGCGAAACCCAACATATCGGGACTTAGACAAAAAACTAGGGAAAAAAGGGCACAAAGCCTTTTTTAGTATTTTTACCCCGAACAAAGTTAAAGCCTTGTCTTGTATGGGGTTGAGGTGATTTTACCCCGGTTGAGGTATTTTTCTGGCCCAAGGTTGGGTTTCAACCCTATTAACCACGAAAACTTGGTCTTTGCTCCCCCGATATATCAAAGCTAACATATTCGTTGGGTTTCGCTGTGCTCAACCCAACCTACCAAAAAATCTTTCCTCTCTTAGTGTCTTAGTGCTTTAGTGCTATAGTCATTCCAAATAAAAATGAGACGCGTTAAATCTAGCTTCTTCTTACTGTGACTGTTTTTTTAATTTCTCAATATACGTTGAAATGACTATATTGTGTTCAAAGAATTCCTCTAAAATTGCTTGAATTACAGGCACACTGACAGCATTACCAAACTGTTTGTACGCGGCGCTATCATCTGGATGAATAATATAAGACTCTGGGAAGCCTTGTAATCTTGCACATTCACGAGGGGTTATTCGTCTGGGACGCCGATTATGGATCACACCCAACTTATTTGCATCTGATGATGTAAGTGTGATGGAAATACTCTCAGGATCGAGAAACTTAAAAACCTCAAAAGACATATTTCCACTCACAGGATTATATTTTCCATTCACTGCCTTAAGATATTTTTTTTTAATGAGTGAATCCATAATACATTCGATATTTTCATGATCAAAAAATGTCTTTATTTGTGCTAAATTTAAGCTTTTACCATCTTGGTGATCACCAAATATTTTATGCCTTCTATGGGAGATTAAGGCATCCATAAAGTCACGTTCATCCTTAGTGCATTTGCCTTTAATTCCTAAATCCCAAGAATGAAGCGAATTACCTCCACGAAAGTCAATAAGACGAACCCCATTAAGTTTTTCAAATTGCCCGTCAACAGCCTCAAAGAGTTGCCGTTCAAATTGTGGGGAGAGATAATAATTGTCAGCCACTTCCTTTTCCAGAATATCTTTAACCTTCAGCACTGAATAAGTATCAGCAAAAAGATTTAGCTGATGATGTAGCTGTTTCTTAAAAGTATGGGAGTCTGTAGCACCTTTATCTGAACTAAGTGTAATGATTGGCTTTTTACCAAGTAGTCCGAGTATGTATATACGAACACGATTCTGGGGTACACCAAAGTTACTACTGTTGAGTAAAAGATAATGAATACCGTAACCAAGTTTTTCTAGTGCATTAATAATTGTTTTAAAGGTTCTGCCCTGATCGTGTGTTGTCAAACCACGAACATTTTCCAGCAGAAAACCCTGTGGTTTATAATTTTTCAGGAGTCTTTCAATTTCAAAAAATAGCGTCCCTCTTGTATCTCCAAAACCTTGTTGTTTACCTGCGTAGGAGAAAGGTTGACAGGGAAATCCTGCCAGCATAAAATCGAAGTTAGGTATGAGATCGATTTGTCGGATGTCTCCCGTCGGTTGTTCATCAAAGTTTAGCTTATAGGTTTCCATAGCTCTTTTATCAATTTCAGAGCTAAGTACACATTGAGATTCTCTTCCTAAAACATCACAGGCTTGCTGAAAACCGAGCCGCATTCCACCAATGCCTGCGAAAAGATCAATAAAACGAATCATGGCAAACTCTCACGCAAAAAATCAGCTAAAATATCAAATTCACTATCAGAATAGGCAACTGTACAATCACTATGCTGGCAAATTGTAGAGATAGCAGCAGAGCGTTGGAAATTTCCAGCCCCATCAATGATATAGGCTATTTTGTGACCAGCCGCGTTGATAGGATTTTGCCTTTCGGCTGCCAGTGCTGCTTTTCTTTCTATTGTGCTATTGGTAGTTACCTGAAAACTCAAACAAACTGGTAAAAGCCTCACTATTGAGGAACTCACCCAACAAAAACACCGGATTTGGTTATTGTTGGATGGGTTGGATGAAATGACATCTAGGGTGGAAAATCGCCATTTGAGAAACCGGGTTTCTTAAGCAATCTTTCTGTTGAAAAGGAAAACTATGACAGAAACCCGGTTTCTGGGGGATGGGTGCAGGATGCGCGGGTGGTGGTGACTTGTCGGGTGAATGTCACCGGAAGCGGATAAGAATGCTTTTTCGGGGTTTGATGTGTTTCGCAATTTGGAGTTTAACCCGGAATAGGTGAGGGACTATATTCGCCGTTGGTTTGCTGAAGGTTTAAAAAAGTGGCAATTTACAGATCGTAAAAATAGCCATTCTTAGGAATTTTTACGATCTTTAAACGTCATAATTTTTAATCTTCAAGCTCACAGACAAACCCTCGTTTTCCAGTCTGTAAAAAAGCGGCTAATGCTTTTAGTTGATGCGTTTTGTTTTAAATTTATCTTTCGACCCAAGCGAGTAATCGTCAAACTTGAACCCCTTAACCTGATTCTGTAAATAATCTCGCAGAGCTTCATCCAAAATGACTCCTGGAGTTTCTTTTTTTACGCCAACCATGATCAAGCCTCTTTGAAATGCCGTTGGTTCTGGATCTGGACGGCAATTATCTTTGGTAAATTGACCCAAATTCAACACATAATATTCTTTGACATAAAAGAGTTTTTTAACCAAAGATTCATGGATTTGCTTCGCTCGCTCCATCGCCCTCGCTTCTTCTGTATTTAGAGGGCCCTCACAAGAGGCAGTTCCCACCGAAATAATCCGATTTAGATTTAATATTTGGCTGTTTATCTGCTCTTTTTGAAGTTTTGGCTTTAATTGGCTTAGGGGAATTATTGTCTTCGTACTTCCATCTTGTAGCTCATTCTGTGAACCAATTACCCATCTATATGTTGCTGACAGAATAGCGGCTTTAAATCTAGCCGTTTTACCTTGACTGTCCCTGCCTTCTTTCTCTGGGAAATAAACTACATCATTGATGATTATTGGCTTTTCTGGAGGTGGGCAATCAGGTGGACATGTTCCAGGTATAGGTGGAGGTGGGCAAGTAGACAAACGAAACAAACAAGGATTGAGTATAGCCAAAACTGCTAAACCTACAAATGCTGCAGCCCCAGTTACTAAAACCACAGGAAATTTCTTGCGTGGAGGTGGTGGTGGAGGTGGTGGTGGTGGTGGTGGAATCAGTTTCCGTTTTATTTCTTCTAACTCTTGCAAAATCTCCTGAGTATTTTGAGGACGCTTGCCCAGTTCCCGTGCCATCAGCTTATCTATAAAATCCAGCAGCAAGTCGGAAATTCCAGAGGTATGACTGCGCCAATTCAACACATCATTATTGCGATCGTACATATCTAACGGATGCTTGCCCGTCAGCAAATGCACAAAGGTACGTCCTAGGGCAAAGAAATCTGATTCTCGCACTGGTTGACCATTGGCTTGTTCTGGTGGAGTGTAGCCTTGAGAAATCACTTGTGTGATTTTTCCTCCCTTCTGATTGGCAGCTAGGTAGGTATAGGTTATTTCTCTCGCTATGCCAAAGTCAATCAAGACCAACTGCCCAGAGGGTCTAAGCATAATATTTCCAGGCTTAATATCCCGATGGAACCATTGCTGGCGATGCACGATTTCCAAAATCGCTGCTAGCTGCTTTAACCAGTCTATCGCTTGGTCTTGAGTGATTGGTGGATTACCCTGCTGCTTTAGCCACTGCTCTAAGTTGAGGCCATCTATTTTTTCCATCACGATGCAGTGCAAGATCGGCCCGTTTCTAGTTTGATATTGGAAGTAGCCATCAACTTTGGGAATCCCCGAATGATTGATACTCTTCAACGCTTCAGCCTCTCGCTTGAATAGTTCTACTGCCTTCGGGTCGTTGTTGAGGTTTTCTTTGAGAACTTTGAGGATTTTTGGCTTGCTCCCTTCAGTGGCTTCATAGATTTTGCCAAAGCCAGTGTTGTCACTAATTAGACGTATCACTTGATAGCGATCTTCTAGGAGTAGGTTAGAACCACAACTTTGACAGAAGCGGTTGTTATGATCTTGATCTTTGTTGTATATAGAGCAGGAGGGGTTGATACACAGGCTCATGGAGGGTCTAGGATAGAATAGATTTGCATTTAACATACCATAATAAAAAACTTTACACCCTTGGGTAGATGCGATCAAAAAACACCTCGCACCCTCACCGACCTCAAAATCTATGTAAGAAACCGGGTTTCTGCGACAATTTTGGCGGCTTACCCAAGATTAAATTAAGAAACCCGGTTTCTGTTCTGGGGATAAACACCCCATCCTCATTTTCTATGAAGATGCGATACCTCAAGGTGTAGGGACACGGCAGTGCCGTGTCCCTACTTTTCTCGACGCGATCGCGTCTTCGATTAACTTTTGGTGGCTCATTCAAGATGACTTGTTCGATCGCGATAAGCACTTCACGAGCAGGGCACGATCGCGTCCCAACACAATATATAGCGCGATCGTAATCGGGAAAGCGCTTTTTTCGGGAACCACAAAGGGCACAGAGAGCACAGAGGAAGAAGAAGAGGAAGAAGCGCGATCGTAATCGGGAAAGCGCTTTTTTTATGAAACCACAAAGGGCACAGAGAGCACAGAGGAAGAGCATGAAGCGCTTTTTTTATGAAACCACAAAGGGCACAGAGAGCACAGAGGAAGAAGCGCGTCTTTGATTAATTTTTCCTGACAGGGTTCGAGATTACTTTTTCCCGCGCGAGTATTGCCAAGTACCACAAATTATTGATCCCGCGTTAGTTTTGACAGACGAATTAAATTCAACTTACAGCCAGAAGCTCATTCATCTTATTTTTTAAGTCTGGGGATGCCATTAATGGATTATAGATTTCCCCCTCGTAGGGTTGCCAAACATAACTAGAACTAAATAGTCGAAAACCTGGTAATATGTCTAGCCCATAAGTAAGTTCTTTTGCTAACACTAATCCGGGCATAGATAAATTAGGTAAATCTTCCATAAGTTCACTATAGGTTCTAAATTCATCAACTTCAACACCAACCAAAGCATAGCGAAACGAAGGAGAAAACCGGAGAGTTTGATAGAGTAAAATCCCTAACTCTGTCATTACATAAGCACTTTCTGGGCTATCTATTCCCACTTCACTAATATTATTTGGATAAACCCGACACCACCAATTTTGCGAACTATCTTGAAAAATGTCTGTGCGACATAGGCATTGGCGACCATTTGAGAGTATCCATTCTCTTCCCTCAAAGTATTGGGCAAATTTATTGACAGTGCTTTCATCAGAGCCACACTCTGCCGATAAACTGAATATCCACGCCATTGTTATAGACTCCTATGATATATGAGGTTAATCAACTTTTCCCCAATCATTTTGGGTATTTGCTAATGCTGTTTCATACCTTTCCAAAGACATTGAGCTTCTTGGTAAAATACTAACGTGGGAGGGGCTATCTTGGACAGCCTCTAAATCTCCCATAATGTTTTTATCATCAATTTGCCATAGGGGGTCTTTTCCCGTCCCACTAAATTTTGCTGGTTTGCGAAATGCGGGTAAACTTTCAATTGAAAGGGAAACGGACATTCCCTTTGTATTCCTGATGGCAATAGTAAGAAGTTCTCCTCGAAAATCACGTTCTGACTCTGGTAATAAATAGCCTTGATCGTTGAGATAACCTGTGGGTATTTGTTCAATATCTATGTCAATACCCGGCCTAATTCCTAGTAATCTAGCACTGCGACCTATTTTGGGTTTACCATTTTGGTCTGCCATGCCACGATAGTAAAGTTTTGCCATCAGCTAATATTGCAGTAGTTTGATATACGGTAACAAATTAAACCACTTGACAAGTCTATTACAAATTGATGAGATTGAGATATCTTACCCATTTACTGACAGTTTAAAGTGCTGGTGCGTCAAATTTGGCAACCGGATAAGGTTAGTTTGCCGGAAACGCGTGGTTATACGGGCAGTTTGTCGATCGCGTCTATCCCCGGATGAGCCGATTTTAGAGTAACGGGAGACAATTGAGAGGGGGTTGGCACGGAGGCGCGCTCTGGAGACCGATCGCGCTTTTTTTCGGAACAAAGGGCACAGAGAGCACAGAGGAAGAGGAAGAAGCGCGATAGCCTGAGTGCTACGCACACGCGACCCCAAGGGCTCAAGCGCAGCTATCGCGGCTGAAATTAGCCCTTGGGAGTGGCTGTATCGCGATCGCTTAATCCTTTGAGTGTCATATTTTCTTTAATCACATCATGGGGGATTAAGACATATTTCCAAGGTTTGCCACCATGATTTAGCATATATTCTGAAGCATATTGACACCATTGAACTGCGACATCTTTCTTAGCAAGCACTTGAGGATCGTCGATTTCATTTCGAGCTTTAGGTTCAAGCATATAGATAAATTCTTCTGTTTCGGCAACAAAATCAGGTTGATATTCTCGATAGTCTCCATCCCATTTGTAATAAAGCTGAAATTGTCCTTTTGCGGGTTTAAACCATTTGATGGCATCACGTTCTAAAATTAGTGCTAATATTCTTTCTGCTTCCGATTGAAATTTCTGTTCTCGATAGAGGCATTTCGAGAAGCCTGTAAACAGGTATTTGGACATATTGCTTTTGTCTCGTGGCGAATTGTGATAATCAAGGATATTATTCGCGTTTGTCGTATAGGCAATATCTTTTAGAACTGTGGTAAAACCCTTACTAATTTTTACTTCATAATCTGTGGTTTCTTCCCAGAAATATTGTTGCATCTGGCTATGGACAATTTGGGCGATTTCCCTCTGGTAATAGCATAAAACTTTCTTGGTATCTTCTTCTGATAAATAAGTCATAAAATGATTGATGACTTGACTCGCAAGATCATAGAGTAAATCCGCGTGTTCGTCATAGGAAATATCATTGAAGTTAACTAGATATTTGACAATATAGTTTTCTAGCCGTGAGTCTTCAAAGTTTTCTTTAATAATTTCCAAACGTTCAACTTTATTCGTTCTTAGCGATTGAATATGTAATTCTTCAGGAGAGGGAACGGGATAATTTAAAGCTGTTAGATCGAGAGCAAAAGACGTGAAACCCGATCGCGCTTCACCTTTAGGAATAACAAGAATATTAGGAATATTAATAGTTTGCTCGATGACTAAATCAGTTGTTTTCGCGACGATTTCTTCAATATTTGGAGGTGTTATGACTCCCTCAATTTCTAGTTGTTCAGGCTGATATTCTCTGGTTACGGCTTCGCGCACCATTGCCTGAACTTTTGGGGATGCAAGATGGGCAGTAGTTGGGACTTCCTCCGGGCGACTTTCAAGCTTTCGGATTTCTTCGTATGTAATATCTGCAATCTTTTTTTCTACAGGTGATTGAAATAGGGGGGGTTGAATATTTTGGGGTTTTGTTTCAGGTAAATTATCAGGTAAATTATTTTTTTGTTTGGGCTGAATGCCTAGATTTTTGCTTAGATTGGATCGCGAAATGACTGTTTGTGTCTTTTCTTGTAAGTCTTCATTTGTGAGAATGATTTGTTGTAAGCGGATTTGTGACTCTGGTTTTTTTGCTTCATCAACAATTTCTTGGAATTTGTCATGGGCAACAATATTTAGGCGATCGACAATTTCTACACCTGTACGCATTCCATAAGGCAAGCGTAAACCGCGTCCGATAGATTGCTCGATCAGGATTTTAGAATTGGCGGCTCTTAAAGGGACAATTGTATAGAGGTTGGTGACATCCCAACCTTCTTTGAGCATATTGACATGGATAACTATTTCAGTAGGTTCATTTGGATGCTCTACTTTGAGCAATCGCTCTACCATTTCATCTTCTTGAGCTCCTGTTTTACTAGAATCAACTTGAATAACTTTATCTTTGTAATTCCCTTGATAAAATTCATCAGATTCTATTAATTCCATTAGTTTTGACGCGTGGTTAGTATCACGAGCAATCACTAACATAAATGGTTTAACAATTGGTTTTCCAGTTTGGATCGCGTAGGCTTTTAACTCATTTTTAATATTTTCGTGTAGATAGATACCGTCTTCTAATTTAAGACGCTCGATCGCGTCGGATGACATGGCTCTAGGGTTAAAGTCTTTGCGAGTAACAACGGCAGGATCTTTAACAAATCCATCGGTTATGGCGCGTCCGAGGGGATAATCATAGACTACATTGTTAAAGTATTCTGTTTTTTTACTCGTTTCTATAAAGGGAGTCGCGGTCACTTCTACCCCCATTAATGGTTTTAATTCATTAATAGCGCGAACTCCTGCTGAGGCGCGATATCGGTGCGATTCATCCATTAAGATTACTAAGTCTTTTAATTGGGATAAATAATCGAAATAGCTTTCGCCAATATATTCGGATAGTCGTTTGATTTTTGGGCTTTTACCGCCACGGACTTCCGAGTTTATTTTTGAGATATTAAAAATATTGATTTTGCATGAAATTTGATCATCAAAAAGGGTTCTCGCCCGCATTTCATAGTTATCACCTGTGATGATTTCTGGTGGCGCGATCGCAAATTCAGAGATACCCGTAAATACATATTTTGAGGTATTGGGCGTGAAATCGGTAATTAGTTTGTTATAAATGGTCAGATTCGGTGCTAGGACAAAAAAGTTTTTGATGTTATAGGCTAAGTGTAAATAGCTGATAAAAGCACCCATGAGTCGCGTTTTACCAACACCTGTGGCTAGGGCAAAACAGATGGATGGAAAGTCGCGATCGAAGTCAGTAAACTTAGAATAAATTTTGTTTATCGCGGCTATATTTGTTTCTCGATCTCTGATGTCTGGGATGGGTAATAGTTCACAAATACGATTGAGAATTTCTAAGGATTCGCGCTGGGGAGGGCGCAGACTCAGACGATTAGCAATGTTATTAATAAGTTGATTCATTGTATGTTTTCCATGTCAAATAGTGATAGTTGTCCGTATTTGGGGGGGGCTTTTGGCAGGTTTTCGATTTTGAGGCTGTAATCATCGTGTCCCCATTCACAGCGTGAAAGAATTTGTTTAGGAATTTTTTTGACTGTGAGGTTGGGGAATATGTCGGTGTTGCCTCGAAATGCGCTACATAAAACGAGTAGGGTGCGTTCTTTTCCTACTTCTTCTGCAAGTTTGGATAATTGTTCGTGACTAAGATTTTGGGTGGTGACATAGATAAAGTCGCGTTCGGTGGAGTAGCCATGTTGCCAATAGAAGGTGTCGGATGGTGAGTATCTGAAGCCTTCGATTTTACAGAGTGCTTCCGCCAGCATTGCCGCGTTATAGTTTTTATTGATAACCCAATTATCCCATTTATCTTTTTCGAGCAGGGATGGTGCAAGGTGATAGTAGCGAAACCCGCCGCCACCTTTCCAGTTAACGGCTTTGCTAATTCCACCTTGATCTTCGCCATCAATTACTTTCTGAACTCGGGGAATAATATGGGTATGACAATGTTCGCCCAGTTCAATCATAATCCAACGTCTTCCCATTTTATGCGCGACTGCGCCTGTAGTTCCTGAACCGGCAAAGGAATCTAAAATTATGTCGCCTGGATTTGATGCTAACTCAATAACTCGTTTGATTAAAGCTTCTGGTTTCTTTCCATTGGGAAATTTTACTCCACCTTCTTTTGTTAAATTATTTAAAGGAAAACCTTCCCAATAAGTTCCGATTTTTTCAAGCTTTAGTAATTTTTTCCCTCGTTTATGAGCAACATCTTTTAACCAAGCGATTTGATCTCGTTTATTTCCTTTGTAATAAACCGTCGTCAGTTGGCCTTTAGAACGACCCGATAAAGGGATGTAATCAATACTCACCACATCACTTAATTCTTGGGTATTTTCCATAATCCTTGTTCTGATTGAACTTTGAGAATTAGTATCCCGAAAAATCTGCTCAAAATACTTAAAATAAGCTTCTTTTTCAGATAAATTCTCCCTTTCCATGATTTCAGAAATAGATTTAACTTCAACTCCTGAATGTGAATATATCTTTATGGGATTACCACTACCATCTACAATTTCTTTTTCAAAGTTTCTTTTTCCGGTTGATACAAAAACTCTTGTGTATTTCCAACTTTTTTCGTTTTCTCGCATTTCTTCAATAAGCTCAAAAAGGTCTTCTTCTTCTAAAACTTCATTGAATTTTTGAAATTGATCTATATCTTTAGCATAGATAAGAATGTACTCAATATTCTTTTTAAGGCGTTTATCTTCACCACCACCACTAGCACCAGCCGTTTGTTTCATTTTGACGCTGATTTGATTGATAAAATTACGTCGTCCAAAAGTTTCGTCTAGTAATATTTTTGCATAAGCCATTTCGTCATCATTAAGCTGACAAAACAAAGTTCCATCTGGAGTTATTAACTTATTGATAATTTCTAATCTTTCTCTCATTAAGGAAAGCCATGTAGAATGCTCTAAGTTGTCATCATAATGTTCAAAAGCCTGTTCTGTATTATATGGAGGATCTATATAGGCGCACTTTATTTTTCCTGTAAATTCTTGTTCTAAAGCCTTGAGAGCTAACAAATTATCCCCAAAAATTACGCGATTATCAAAAATATCATTTTCACTCACCCGATGAGCCCCATGATAAGACTTCTCAGGATCTTCGAGCAAAATACGCGGCTCCAATTTGGGGCGAATATCCTTACCAATCCAGGTTAATTCTAGTCTCGGCTTCTTAGTCATAATTAATCTTGAACTCAAAAGTTAAACGGTAGGTATATTCGGCTTTTCAGCTTGAGCATCCCTGCTAACTCCTGCATTATCTCACTCGTTAAATGCCTAGCATCTGTGCTCTTCCTAAAAATAGCAATATCCCCCTTATTGTCACTAGCAAATCGAGATTTTGCCAGAGTGTAAATAAACTCGGCAAGCTCTAAACCCAGCCACGAAAGTTCATTCTGAGCCTTTTTTTCAGAATTGGCAAAAATCTGATCAGGATATGGGAATATTCGCAGATAACAACAAAGTGTAACTCCTGAAAGCGCATTACTAAACAACGTACCATAAAAACGCTTACAAAGCTGACTAATCTCTCAACTTTTCTGCATAGATGGGGTCCCTAGGGAATAACGGCAAATTCGATCACCGCGCCCCTGCCGATATCTATCTCCAACTCGTCAAAAAACGGGGCAACCACTTCTGGATTGCCCCTACCCTCAAGTCCGTAGGTTGGGTTGACGAAAGGAAACCCAACTATCAATTATATTGTTTAATGTGTTGGGTTTCGTTCCTTAACCCAACCTACAACTACAACTACTATTATGAATTGGCGACAACAGACTATTTTAGAAAGTTAAAAGAATAGGTGAGTCGATATGTCATTTAAGGAGTATTAGTAATTTCCACAATCATTTCTCCTTGGCGCAATTGCTCTAAGGCATCAGGCAAAGTCCGTAGGTTGGGTTGACGAAAGGAAACCCAACTATCAATTATATTGTTTAATGTTTTGGGTTTCGTTCCTTAACCCAACCTACAACTACTATTATGAATGGGCGACAACGGACTATTTTAGTCCGTAGGCTGGGTTGACGAAAGGAAACCCAACTATCAATTATATTGTTTAATGTGTTGGGTTTCGTTCCTTAACCCAACCTACAACTAAAAATTATTGAGCTTTCTGGCTGCTTGAAAAATTTCGATATCTTGAGCATCCCGAAGTGCCAAATCTCGCAATGCACTCGCTTCTAAACCAAAGGTTTCTGTTAGCCAATTGGCCAGTGTGGGCGGCAGTTGAGCATCGCTCCCAATCTTCATGCTGTTAGTCTAGGAAAATCAGTACGTCGTGCGGCAAACAGCAGACAAGCTTGAATATCTGCTAATTCCAAATCAGGGAAGTCTTCTAAAATTTCAGTAACGGTAACGTTTTCAGCCAACATTTCTAAAATATCGGTGACTCGAATTCGCATCCCTCGAATACAGGGACGACCACCACATTGCCCCGGAATTTGAGTAATGCGGTTTAGCAAGCCAGTCGTTAAATTCATAACAAGTTTTTATGCTTAATCGGTCATTTCATTCTCTAATTAATTATGGCATAGCATCACCCCAACCTTCCCAAAACTCTGCAATTCCTCTGCATCGATCGCGGCAAATTCGATAACCCCGCCAACCACATCTACTAGACTGGGATAAACACCCCATCCTCATTTTCTACGAAGACGCGATACCTTAAGGTGTAGGGACACGGCAGTGCCGTGTCCCTACTTTTCTCGACGCGATAGCCTGAGTGCCTTCGCACTCGGCTTCGCCGAACGGCTTCAGCGCAGCTATCGCAGACTCACCCCACCCCAAAATACCCACCACATCCCATCTATCCTCATCGGAAAAAACGGACAAAAACCCTATCAATCTGTGATTAATAAAACTAAAAACACTTCTTTAATCTGCGTTTATCTGCGTTTATCTGCGGTTTCCAAAAAAGAGCCCCCTTTCCCACCATCAAATCAAGAACGCGATCGCGCTTTTTTCTCCCTCAGACGACGAGAAGAACCCCGACGCGCCTCCAAAGAAACCACCTGAGCCTCACTACTTTCGCGCGCCACCCGAATCAACAACCCCGCCAACATCAAACTCGCGATCATCGAACTCCCCCCATAACTAAACAAAGGTAAAGGCAAACCCGTCGTCGGTAAAACCCCCGTCGCGACCCCAATATTCAACATAGACTGCCCCACCATCACCACCATCACCCCGATCGCGACTAACTGATATTCCAACGTCTTCGCCTTCAAAGCCACCCTTAACGCGATCGTCGCATAAGTCAACAATAACCCCAACAAAAATAACCCCCCAATAAACCCAAACTCCTCAGAATAAACCGCAAAAATAAAATCGTTATACTGAATCGGTAAATAAAACAACTTTTGCTGCGATAAGCCCAAACCCGTGCCCCAAGTCCCCCCAGAACCCACCGCCAATAAACTTTGAACCAACTGATAACCATCCCCCATCGCGTCATTCCAAGGATTCAAAAACGACATCACCCGTCGCCGTTGATACTCCTTAATACTAATACTTAAAAACGCCAACAAAAAACCCCCGATCGCGGTTCCCCCCAACAACGAAAACGGCAAACCCGCCGCCATTGCCACCATCCACAACGTAATCCCACACAACGCGGTGGTACTCAAATTCGGTTGTAATAAAATCCCCAACAAAACCGCGCCAAAAATTCCCAACCAAGTCAACCTTAATCGCGGACTTAAAACATTCCATTGACTAAAAAAACGTGAACTTTGCAACACCAAAAACGGTTTAATTAATTCTGACGGTTGAATCGGAAACGGACCAATGGAAATCCAACGAGTCGCCCCATTAATATGTTTACCAACCCCAGGCAATAACGTAAAAAACAACAAGCCCAAAAAAATAATCACACCCCATTGGGCAAACTTTAAAAAAGAACGCAGCGGCACATTAACAACAAAATTAAAACCAATCAGCCCTACAACACCCCAGAGGACTTGTCGTTTAAAATAAAAAAGCCCATCACCCTGTTCGACACTCGCGATCGCGTAAGACGCGGAATACACCATCACCAGTCCCACCAACAGCCACAGAAACGTTAACCACCGTAAGATACGAGCTTCTGGCGACCATTCCTCGGAGGAATCAAAAAAAGGAATCAAATGTCGGAATTGAAAAGACATCGGCAATGGCTAATGGATAACAATGAACGAGAGAGTATTTTCAGGTAACTTCAAGAGCTAATCAGTCCGCGATCGTAAACCCCTAGAGGGATCTTAGTCAAAAAACAGAGAGATTAACACCCCTCACCTACAGGAGGCTACCCTAACACACATTTCATCCCATTCTCCTATACCCATCAGCCATTACCGAGCTGAACCAATTACAGAAGGCCAGTATTAGTACCGGGTTTCCCAGTAGCAAGCTGAACCTTCACAATTTTCCCACCCATTTTCATAATCCGTTGCTGCTCCTTAAACCAATTGTCATAAGGAACAAGCTTAGTAAAATAGGTGTTTTGTAATTCGCGCTGAGTACGAATGCGGCTTTGGCTAGGTACGCAGGCAGTAACCTTAAACATTCTCATGGCAACAGTCTCTCCTAAGTTGATAGGGAAAATTTTAGAGCTATTTTTAAACAGTGAAGGCAGGGAGTCAGGAGTCAACACTAGCTCGTTAAAACTCATCCACACAACGTGACAAGCCTTTGACGCTCTAGCACTCACTCCTTACTTCCCTGACCTCATCGTGATTTTGACTTTTCGACTTTTGATTTCGGATTGATTTCCACCAATCAAAAACCAACAATCTCAAATCTCAAATCTCAATTAGCTCAAGCCAGAGCTGATGTAGTCGAAGTACACGCCCATTTCCTTGCCAGCATCAGAACCAACTAAACTCGCGGTGACTTCTTTCATCGCTTGGATAGCTTGAACGGTGGAACCGATGGGAACGCCCAAAGAGTTGTAGGTTTCTTTCAAACCGTTGAGCACGCGCTCATCCAGAATGGAAGGATCGCCAGCCAGCATCGCGTAGGTAGCATAGCGGAGGTAGTAGTCCAAGTCGCGGATGCAAGCAGCATAACGACGGGTGGTGTACATATTGCCACCGGGACGGGTGACATCAGAGTAAAGCAGAGACTTAGCAACGGCTTCCTTGACGATGGTGGCAGCATTGGCACTGATCGCGGTCGCGGCACGAACGCGCAGTTCACCAGAAGCAAAATAGCTCTTGAGTTTGTCCAGGGCGCTGCTGTCTAAATATTTGCCTTGAACGTCAGACGAGTTGATAACCGCGGTAATTGCGTCTTGCATGATTCTTTATTTTTCCTTAAAAGTGGCTGAACCAGGGAGATGTGGGATTTTGGATTGGGGATTTCGGATTTGGGATTTTTAGGCGGCTTTCGATGTAAGAACCCGTGAGAGTTTTACCAGCTAACCCCATCGCCAAATTCTCTCAAATCACAAATCTAAAATCTGGGTGTCTTACGACAACGCGCCAATTACATAATCGAAGTAGGACCCGGCTTCGGAAGCATCTTCACCAGAGAGTAAGCTAGAAGCAGAACTCTTCAAGCCACGCACGCCTTCAGCAACACCTTCAATAGGAGTGCCGAGGGATTTGTACATTTCACGAACACCGACAATACCGATTTCTTCGATAGGAGTGACGTCGCCAGCTACAATTCCGTAGGTGATCAGACGCAAGTAGTAGTCCAGGTCGCGCAGGCAAGTCGCGGTCATTTCTTCACCGTAAGCATTGCCACCAGGAGATACCACATCGGGACGCTTTTGGAACAGTTGGTCGCCAGCTTGCTTCACGATGCGTTCGCGAGATTCGCTCAGGACTTGTGCAATCCGCACGCGACGTTCGCCACTGGAAACAAAGCCTTTGATCCGATCCAATTCGCCGGGGCTGAGGTAACGTGCCTCGGCATCAGCATTCACGATAGATTTGGTAACGATACTCATCTTTTGTTTACCCGCTGGATAGGCCCATCTTTGGCAGATGGGAAGGAAGTGTGGCGGGGATGTAGCACTTCCATGTTTTTCTGAACTACTTTGGGACTCTATCAAGTTTAGGTCAGCTTGGCTTTTGGCGGGAGCTTTCCTTCACCTCAAGAGTGATTACGCGGTTTTTGGGAAACCTTACCAGCAACCGTTCAAGTTGTTGATACAGAGTTATCCATTACGTCTTACGACAGGGCTTATCACGGTCGAAACGACCGTGTCAAAGGCTGTCTTTTACAGTACCACATTTATGCACTTGATCTTCTCTCGTGACCATCTGGCACATCCAGAAGAAACATTTGCTGTGATACCGTAAAACCGTCCAGATAGAGAGAGGGGGTTTTTGCCCTTGCTCTTCACTACCTACGCCAAAGTATTTTCAGGCATAAAGTTCACTTTCTGAGTAGAGTTGTAATAGTTTGTAATATTTCGTGACTCGAAACTGGGGACAGGGGACTGAGAATCACTCTGGCACCTTCTATTTATGAGGACTTAGAGAAAAATGAAAAAACACCATAGTAGGCTGGGTACTGCCAGACCTACTATGGTGTTAGCTGGTAAGCTTGGCTCCTCGCCTATTGGCGGTCGCCCCCTTTCTTTAGACTGGGATTGCTTACCTCAATTTTCTATCTGCATTGGTGAAATACTCCCGCACTAGCCGCGCTCAGAACATTTGCCCCTTCTACTGCGTCAACGGGGGAGGATATCACAGAAACACTTAATCTCTAGTAGCGTCCGCCGCGACCACCGCCGCCGCCGCCGCCGCCACGGTTATTGCCACCCCATCCGCCGCCGCCGCCACCGGGACGACGTTCTTCACGAGGCTTTGCCTTATTGACCTTCAGGTCACGTCCCATCCATTCCGCGCCATCAAGAGCTTCAATCGCCTTTTCTTCTTCGGCGTCTGAGGACATTTCCACAAAAGCGAAACCACGCAAACGTCCCGTTTCCCGGTCTGTTGGCAACTGAATGCGCTTCACCGTGCCGTATTCTGCAAAAGTTTGGCTCAAATGTTCCTGGGTTATCTCGTAGGATAGATTACCGACATAAATTGACATAGAAGAAAATCTCCAGAATCAAAGGGTGTAGAGAGTTAGATTCGGAGAAACGCCGATAAAACGAGTTAGACTACCGAAAATAAAACTTATACAATAATCTTAGCATCTACATCAGCATATTGCAATGATGATCTTCTTCATTTATTATTCGGTTTTTTCCTATGGTGCGCCACTCACTCCCCAGTCAGCCCCCTTCAAAATCCTTTGAGGCTGGTTTGCCATTGACACCCCCCTACACCTGTTTACCCTTTAATTTGGCCTGAAAGCGTTTTTGGGCGGCTATGACGCGATAAGCACTACGCGAGGCTCCACGATCGCGATTCCTGAACCAACCCCATGAAAAACCCGGTTAATCTTGCCAACCGGGTTCCTCCCGATGTCTCATAAATGTTCTATTTCATAGAAACGGCTTCGACATCAACGGTATGATTCGTCGTTGAAGTGGAAGTATTCTGTGAGTCGGTGGCATAGTCGGAAACAGTGCTACCTTTGCGGGTTTTCCCATAGTCAATGAGCATCTGGGACACTTCCGAAACCAATAAAGTGAGGACAACTACATCATCGAGTTGTCCAGCAATGGGGATAAAATCGGGGCTGATATCGATGGGACTTAACAAATAGACAAAGGTTCCGATAATGATCCACCAACGATATTTAGGATTACGAAGGGTGTCGCGATACCAAGTATAAAGGGATTGTATTGAGAATTTCATGGTTTAACCTGTTCCAAGCGTTGCTTTTTCTATCTTGGCAAATTTACCTGGCCAACGCATCTGGGAATTTCCCCCCTTGGGAGTGTTGACACTTCTACTCTGCTAAATGCGAAAATTGGTGAATGGGGATTGGTGAATGGGGATTGGTGAATGGGGATTGGTGAATAGACATCTCCCCAAAATAAAGTCCCTGGCAGGCATTAGCCTGCCCTACAAGAGTTTTTTCAGATGTCTAATGGGGAATAGAGAGAAACGCGACACATTCAACATGGGAAGTTTGGGGGAAAAAGTCCGCGGGTTGTACTCTTGTTAATTGATAACCGCCCGTTTCACACAAAAACTTCAGATCCCTTGCTAATGTCGTGGGTTTACAACTGACATAGACAATACGCTCTGGTTGTAATTTTACTAAGGTTTCTAACACTGCGCGATCGCACCCCTTTCTGGGGGGATCAAGTAAAACAATATCCGGTTGTATATCCAACTGGGGCAAAATATTTTCCACTTTCCCCGTCTGAAACGTGACATTCATTAAACCATTCAACGCGGCATTTAACCCCGCCTGTTCTACCGCGGTTTGTTGCATTTCCACACCGATCGCGTTTTTCACCCGTTTCGCCAAAGGTAAGGTAAAGGTCCCAATACCACAATACGCGTCCAACAATACCTCAGAACCCTTTAACTGTAACTCATCCAAAATCATCTCTAATAACGCCTCGGCCACCTCAGTATTTACCTGAAAAAAAGTATCAGGTTTTAACTGAAACTCTAACCCCGCAAACTGCTCGCGCACATAAGGTTGCCCCGCGATACAACGAGTTTTCTCGCCAAAAATGCGGTTTGTCTTCTCTGAATTGTAATTAAGACACACTCCTACCAATTGTGGATAACGCTCTAGCCACTCCTGGGCCTGATTCTCCAATTCTGGTAATTTTCCTGTCTTCACCACTAACGTCAATAACATCTCTCCAGTACGTCGGCCAATTCGTAGGGACAAGTGACGTAATTCCCCTGAGTGTTTCTTTTCATCATAAACCGGCCAGTTTTGATACAGAAGATCCTGTTTCACTTCCTCTAATAAAGGATTTAAGCGTTTATCTTGAACCGGACACTGGTTTAAATTAATGATACGATGACTGCCTTTTTGATAATATCCCGCTTGGACTTGTAGGGTTTTGGATAGTCCCAGGGGATAAGTGGCTTTATTGCGATAACCCAAGTCTTTATGTTTGGGATTGGCTAAAATGGGACTGACAGGACACTCATTCAAACCGCCAATGCGCTCTAAGGCTTGAATAATTTGATTTTCCTTGGCTTGAAGTTGATATTTATAGTCAATATGTTGCCACTGACAGCCGCCACACTTATCCGCGACGATACAACGGGGCCGGATACGATGTTCAGAGGGTTCTAGTATTTGATGGAGTTTCCCGTTGGCGAAGGAGGGTTTGACTTGGACTAATTCCACCATGACACGATCGCGGGGTGTTGTATCAGGGACAAAGACCACCAATTGACCAAAACGGCCAACACCATCGCCATTATCGGCTAAGTCGGTAATTTCTATTTCTACCAGATCACCCTTTTGGTGATGGGGAGACGAATGCACAGAAAGGGGAAGTTGATTTTGATTCATGGAGCCAGAAAAAAGATGAAGATTTGTTGCGATTTGAGAGGGTAGAGTTTGGTAGAAAAACTTAATTATGAGGCTTCTCGGTAATTTTCGTTGAATGTTCTGGGATTCAACATCAAGATAAGTCCAGGGGTGAGAGATATTAAATGAATGATGATGGGATTTTGATCCCCTGTATCATATCATAGAAAAATCTAGTAGGGACATAATGATTCGTCACAGGTGTCCGTGATGGATGCCCAAGAATGCCCTAAACTTCACAGTAAGGTCTAGTTCGCGCTTGGCCTGTTTAAGTCAAGGTTGCTTGATACAACCCTATCGCACTAAGGTTTTTGTGGACTCGTCTGCCAAACCTGTTCCGATAGAATCCCTGCTTGAGGGACTATCAAAATAAGTGTTATCTTGAAAAATTTTCACATACCCATGAGTGTAGTTAGCCAAGTTATCCTGAAATCTGACGACGAACTGCGTTATCCCAGCAGTGGCGAACTCCAGAGCATCAATAATTTCTTTAAAACAGGTGAGCAACGCATCCGCATTGCTACCACCCTGTCGGAAAGTGAGAAAAAAATTGTTGATCAAGCCAGTAAGGAACTCTGGAAGAAGCGGCCTGATTTTATCTCCGCGGGTGGTAATGCCGCGGGAGCGCGTGAACGAGCCTTATGTCTGCGCGACTATGGTTGGTATTTGCGTTTGATTACTTATGGCCTCCTCGCGGGCGATAAGGAACCCATTGAAAGTATTGGTTTGGTGGGTGTTCGGGAAATGTACAATTCTCTGGGCGTTCCGGTTCCGGGTATGGTTGAGGCCATTCGTTGTTTGAAGGAAGCTTCTCTGTCATTACTTAATGATGATGAAGCTAAGGAAGCCGCGCCCTATTTTGATTTCATCATTCAAGCGATGTCCTAATTGTTCACGATTTCCCCTCTTTTGGGAAAACTACGGGGTTTGGGTGCGGGTTTTTGGGGCTTTTTTCCCTCGAAGTCTGGCAAACAAGCCTCGTTTTTATACGAGAAGGAAGCAAGGAAGAAGGAAGAAGGAAGAAGGAAGAAGGAAGAAGGAAGAAGGAAGAAGGAAGAAGGAAGAAGGAAGAAGGAAGAAGGAAGAAGGAAGACCAATAAAATTAATGGTTTGGGCCATTAACAACGTCAACCACCGTCGAGATTGCGATATCGTGGTTTTGCCCCAATTAATACCCCCAAAACTCAATAAAAAATGTTTAAGCCGCGATTATAGCATAAGTTTTTGACTTTGGTCGGACAATCAAATATTAAATTATCATTAAAAAAAGTAGGAAGAACTTAATAAAAATGCTATGAAAAAAAAATAAATAACAATAACAATAAGGATAAGGACAAATTGAAGCCAATGAGGTTCTCGGAAGCATTTAGGGAAACGATGTTTCGATTCCGGTTAAAGGGAATTGATATTGCCACCCAATCTGGACTCACCCCCAGTCAGATTAGCTCCTTTCAACATGGGGGCAATTTGCGGATCGATAGTGTGGAAAAGATTCTGGAGGCACTGCCGAAACAAGCTAAGGAGTATATGCTCTTTTTAATCATTAAAGAAGAGTTACCTTATCCTTCCCTTCTGGATGAGTAATAGGAATTATCACTCGCGTGGCCTGTGGGGGGGCTTATCGCACTTTTGTCTTTGCCTTGATATTGAGCCTCCCAAGAGGGAGGCTATTTTGTGACTATTGAAGGGGCGGCTCAAAAATACCTGAAACCTTGATTGGGAAACTTTTTTGTATGGGCAAAGACACCGCGCCCTTAAAATGTTCAGTGGTATATGTGTAAATCCTAAAGACTTAGTGAGTAATTAAGCCGATGAAGTTTTGTGAACTGGTACAACAATTAAGTTTAGTCGCGAGTCAGAATTTGATGACTAGCCAAAATCTCGATCCTGAGATTTCTGGAATTACCAGCATCGATGGAGCCCAAACAGGCACAATTAGTTATATCGAAGGGCCGAAATTTGCGAATTATGTGGAGACAACCACGGCTTCGGCTTTAATTTTACCAATGGAAGAAACTTTACAAGCTCAAGCTTCTGCTCGTCAAATTGCTTGGATCGCGACTTCGGAACCTCGTTTATTATTCGCGCAAACGATCGCGCTTTTTTATCAACCTTTTCGCCCCGCTCCGACAATTCATCCTACAGCGGTGATTCACCCAGACTGTGAAATTGGGGAAGATGTCTCCATCGCGTCTCATGTGGTGATCGAAGCCGGGGTAAAAATTGGTAAAGGTGTTTGTATTCATCCCCATGTTGTCATTTATCCGGGTGCAGAAATTGGGGATTCGACAGTATTGCACTCCCATTGTACTATCCATGAACGCACTCGTATTGGCTCAAATTGTGTGATTCATAGTGGCGCGGTAATTGGTGCTGAAGGGTTTGGTTTTGTCCCCACTCCCCAAGGTTGGTTTAAAATGGAACAATCCGGTTATGTGGTATTAGAAAATCGGGTTGAAGTAGGTTGTAATACTACCATTGATCGTCCCGCGGTGGGAGAAACTCGCGTAGGTGAAAATACCAAATTTGATAATTTAGTACATATTGGGCATGGTTGTCAGATTGGTAAAAATTGCGCGTTTGCTGCCCAAGTTGGGTTAGCAGGTGGTGTGAAAGTCGGTAATAATGTGATTTTGGCGGGTCAAGTGGGGATCGCGAATCAAGCCAATATAGGAGATGGCGCGATCGCGTCAGCTAAAGCGGGAATCCATAATGATGTCCCCGCGGGGGCTATTGTTACCGGAGTTCCGGCCATTCCTCATAAAGTATTCCTGAAATCAGCCGCAATTTATAGTCGTCTTCCTGAACTTTACCAAGCCCTTAAACAAATTCAGCGTCATCTCAATCTCAAATCTTAAGTGGGCTCTTTATTTTTTTCCCAAGGGGGATAAATTGGCAGAAATTCTTTGTATAATGCCAAAATAGGAAATTAACAAAATTAGTCTATTATTAAGACTGAAGGAAATTTTGCCAAATTATGACGACTGAACTACCAACAGAACCTTTAACAGGTCGTGCCTTACTGCAAAAAGTAAAAGAACTCTCCGACTTACCTCGTCGGGAGACCGCGAAATACTGTGGATATTACAACCTCGGTAAAAATAATGAGGTACGAGTTAATCTCACAGATTTTTATGATGCTGTGTTGTCAGCCAAGGGTATTCCTTTAGACACCGAAAAGACCAGAGATGGTCGCGGACGGGAAGCTACCTATCGTGTTAGTGTTCACAAAAATGGCCAAATTGTGATTGGCTCTACTTATACTCAATCAATGGGTTTAACTCCGGGTGATGAGTTTGAAATTAAGTTGGGCTATAAGCATATTCACTTAATTCAAGTGGATGCGGATAAGCGCCGTAAAAATGGTGATGCTTCTGATGACGAGGATGAGTCCGAAGAATAATGTCGCGACTCTTCTTAGCTTTTAGTTCCCCTTTCTGGCTGATGCTTTTGGTGTCAGTCAGAGATTTTTGGCTATCTTTACCTCCTCTGTTGAGGGGGTTGACTTTTTTTGGGGTTTGGTTGGGGTTATGGCTTCCGATCGCGGTTATTTTAAGTTTCGCGTTGGGTTGGCATCCCCCTCAACCTCTGGGTAATAAAAAGTTACCTTTTCTGGCTTCTCTCTATATTCTTGTCCCTTTTTTGTTATGGGGAGTGATTACCATTGAAGGGGTTTCTCCGTCGGTTTATGGGTTGGCCGGAAATACTCAATTTTTGGGATCGATGGGGTTGGGTTGGTTTTTAGGTGTGATCTGTTTAACGATATTATTTACTCAACAATGGCTTTTCGGTTGGTTTAAATGGTCTTTTCCTAATTTTAATACTTCTTCTGAGCAGGTTTCGGATACTAATAATGGCAAAGCTGCGGTTTCTCTGTCGGCTTTTCTGTTAACTCTGTTAGTTAATTTTATTTTAGGGTTATGGGTGAGTGCAACGGAGGAGGTGATTTTTCGGGGTTTTCTGCAAACGGAATTACAAGGGGGTTTTTCTGTTCTGATCTCAGCAGCTATCGTGAGTGTGATTTTTGCCTTGGCCCATTTAATTTGGGAGGTGAAGGAGACGTTACCACAAATTCCGGGTTTATTGTTGATGGGGATGGTGTTAACTCTTGCCAGAATTACGGATAATGATAGTTTAGGGATCGCGATCGGTTTGCATGGGGGGTGGATATTCGGCATCGCGTCCATCGATACTTTTGAGTTAATTAAATATACGGGAAAGGTTCCCGAATGGGTGACGGGTATCGGGGGGAAACCTCTTGCGGGAATGATTGGGATCGTTTTATTAGGTGTCACCGCGGTGATTTTAACGATTCTTAAGTATTAATGAAATGAATGAACCACAAAGGCCGACTAGGACACAAAGAGGGTGATTTTTGTCTGGGTTTGAATGAACCACAAAGGCCGACTAGGACACAAAGAGGGTGCTTTTTGTCTGGGTTTGAGCGCGATCAGAAGGGAGCATTTCATTTTTGTAAATTGGTAGTGGGAGCGGAGAGCTCCCTAGCCCGATCCCTAGGGAGCTCTCCGCTCCCACTACAGTTTTTTTTGCTTCTTTGAGATGCACCCGATCAGAAGCACGACACGAGACAGCGCGATCGCGTTATCAATCTTGATTTACGTCAAGGGGAATCAGACGGTTTATCAGACTTAGTAATGAAGTCCGAATCATTAAGGCAACCAAGAATTAAAAAACAAGAAATCAAAAGAATTATTTTAGGCGGGGGTCAAAACTTGCTCAGTCCAGAGAGGAGTGATTTTTTGTAGGTTGGGTTGAGCACAGCGAAACCCAACAAATCTGTTGGGTTTGTGATATGTTGGGTTGGGGAGCATCTCAAAGAAGCCCAAAAATTGTCGTGGAAGTAAGCGACTCCTGAGCCATCTCAAGATGGAGTTGGGTTGGGTGCATCTCCTATTGGCAAATCGATCACTCAGAGCACGAAAAAACAAGGGTTTCTCCATCCTATTTGAGTGTTTTTGCCAAACTGAGATGCTCCCAGTCGGAATCATTAAGGCAACCAAGAATTAAAAAGCAAGAAATCCAAAGAATTATTTTAGGCGGGGGTCAAAACTTGCTCAGTCCAGAGAGGAGATTTGATGCTATTATTTATAACTCTCCAGATATATTCGACTAACATACTATCGGCTCTAAGAGTAACTTTGCACAGATGAAAACAGTAGATTTATTTGCCGGATGTGGGGGCTTGTCACTCGGATTTCAAAATGCTGGATTCAATGTAGTCGCGGCTTTTGACTACTGGCATCCAGCTATTGAAGTTTATAGAGAAAACTTCCAACATCCTATCTTTGAGAAAGACTTATCAAAAGAAGATGTCTCTTCATTTATCGGTGATTTCAGTCCAGATATCATTATTGGGGGGCCTCCATGCCAAGATTTTTCCAGTGCAGGTAAAAGAAATGAGAATCTAGGGAGAGCCGATTTATCTTTAGCCTTTGCCAATATTATTACTAGCATTAAGCCTAAATGGTTTGTCATGGAGAACGTTGACAGAATTGAAAAAAGCCGAGTTTTAGAGAGCGTTTTACAAATATTTAGGAAAAGTGGTTATGGTTTAACTTCTTCAGTGTTGAATGCCAGTTATTGTGGGGTTCCACAAGCTAGAAAAAGATATTTTTTGATTGGTCAACTTGATGGAGAAGATGGTGCTTTGAGTTTTTATCTACAAAAAAATCAATCGAAAACTCCTATGAGTGTTTTTGACTATTTAGGTGATGATTTAGGTGTGGAGTATTTTTATCGGCATCCAAGAAGCTATAAAAGAAGGGCTGTTTTCAGTATCCACGAACCTAGCCCGACAATTCGAGGTGTTAATCGTCCCATTCCAAAGACATACAAAAAGCATGAAGGAGATTTGTGCGATATTAACGAGAGTTTACGCCCTTTAACGACTATTGAGCGGAGCTATCTTCAAACATTTCCTAATACCTTTAAGTTTAAGGGAAATAAATCAGACTTAGAACAAATGATTGGTAATGCTGTTCCTGTCAAGCTGGCTGAGTATGTCGCTCGCGGCATCCTTGAATATATGGAGGATCGTTCTAGAAACATGACAAGCTATCTTCCTAATGTTCAGTTAAAGCTATTTGAATAGCAAAAGTTGTCTACCGCCGCTCAACTTTGCCGTTATGTTGCTAAATCGTCTCTGGAACATTTTACTGTTGCAACCGATTCAGTCACCCCAACTCCATACTGAAAAATTGGGCGACTCCCTCAAACCTTCATCACTGAAGGAAGCACGATCCCAGGTGAGGCGGCGCGATCGCGTTATCAATCATCATCCTAACTTCTCTCCCCATTCGCCTCGGTTCAAAACATGGGTATAAATCATCGTTGTTTTGACATCTTTAAATGTAGAGAAGTTATTCACGCCTCCTGTCTAGAAGGAAGGAATGAGTGTTTTTCTGAAGCAAATCATCCCACTAAATGATAGCTAAAGGCTGATTTCTGTTCCTCAATAGCCCTCCCCAATCTGTCCATCAAATCCCCAGGATCGCGACGGGGACGCACGAATGGGTATTTATCCTCATCTTCGGGCGCGATCGTGCTTCAAACGCGATCGGAATTTGTGTTAATTTTAGCCTGAGCTTGGCAGAAACGCGATGGGTGCATCTCAGTTTTGAAGAGAAGGGCGAAGCATTCCGGTATATAGGTTATTAGTTGTAATTTGATATTTACTGCCGGAATGCTTCTCCCCTACAAAATTGGGATGCTCCCACCGACATCTTATGCACCCATTCCTGAATAATGTTTTAAACCCTTACGCCATAACCAACGATTTAACACAAAAAAGAGAGAACCCCAAAGACAAATCACAAAAATTCCCTGCCATACATTCACAGGTAATCCCACTAAAATTGCCGCGGGAAAATAGACAAAATAAGGAAACGGAGTCCATAAAACAATTTCCCGCACCGTCTCAGGAAACACATTTAAAGGGGCAACTAATCCCGATAAAAAGAGGGATAAAAGAAACCAAAATTGCTCGATCGCGGTAGCTCTTTCTATCCAAAAGGAAAACATCGCGAAAGTATATTGAATAATAAACCGTAAACAAAAGCCCAGAGTAATGACGAGTAAAAACAGTAAAAAATGCCCCAGACTGGGCAGCCAAAATGATTGGGGATAAAGGGCAAAAAATAATAAAATTAGGACACAAATAAAGGGAAATCTGGCAACACGTTCGGCAATATGGGAGATAAAATGATGCCAACCAGGATCAATCGGTTGTAATAATCGAGGTGATAATGTTCCTTGCAATACCTCCTTTTCAAATTCCCAAATTACCCAAACAATATTGGTTTGTCTGACAATAAATGCCGCTAAAAAATAACGGGAAAATTCCAGAGAATTTAACCCAAATTGAGCTTTTTGTGCTGCTTCCATCCAAATTCCCATTAAAATAAATGGTAGGGAACCTGAAAGGGTCCAGAAAAACAACTCCGCCCGATATTCCATCATATAGGCGTAGTGAGTAATGAATAATACTTGAGCCGTTTTGATGACGCGATTCATATTTATTGGAAAGTTATACGGTTAATTGTTATCAATAAAATCGATCGCGTGTTTTTGCAATTCCTCTAAAGAGACATATTCTAATACAGCTTCATGGGTAGCAGCCAGAATCACAGGAGGAGCCACACCCGCGTTGAGTGCTTCTTTCCATCTTGTCACACATAAACACCAGCGATCGCCCGGTTTCAAACCCGGAAAATTAAACAAAGGAAAAGGGGTAATTAAATTATTACCTTTGGACTTACTAAAACGTAAAAACTCTTCCGTCACTTGAGCACAAACCAGATGAAGGCCGCGATCATTAGAGTCAGTATCGCAGCAACCATTCCGATAAAAACCCGTCATCGGATCAAGAGAACAAACTGCCAATTTTTCCCCGAACACATTTCTCCCATCCATCCGACTTTCCTCCTGATTAATACAGCATTTTACTAATTATAAGATAAATGAGGTCAAGAAACAACCCCTGTGCGAAATACTCGACCGATCACCTCTTCAATAGGCGGTTCTGATACTTGCAAATCTAATACCTCCCAATCTGCTAAAATCTTCGCGACGGTGGCCGTTAAGGTATCCCGTTTTACTAACAATCGCACCGATTTTCCCTCGATTGATTCCACTTCACCATAGACCGAAACTTGCTCTTTTGTCAAGGGAGTTTCTAACTCAAAGTGGACTTCTCGATAGGGAGCAAAGCGATCCATTAATCCCTCTAAACTGCCATCATATATTAATTGTCCTTCATGGATTAAAATTACCCTGGGACAAAGAGAGGTAATATCTGCCATATAATGACTGGTTAATAAGATGGTTGCCCGGTATCTTTGATTATATTCTCGTAAAAATTCCCTGACATTAAATTGGGCATTAATATCTAATCCTAATGTCGGTTCATCTAAAAATAATACTTCAGGACGATGTAACAACGCGGCCATTAATTCCGCTTTCATCCTTTCTCCTAATGATAATTTTCGCACGGGTTGATTAAGTTTTCCTTCCAGGGATAACATTTCGGTTAATTCCCCTACCCGTCGACGATAATCTCCATCGGAAATGTCATAAACTGCGCCGTTAATTTTCAGAGAATCTAATACGGGTAAATCCCATATTAATTGTTGTTTTTGTCCCATGACTAGGGTGATTTTTGCTAAGAAATCCGCCTCTCGTCGAAAAGGGACGCGATCGCATACCCGCACCATTCCCGTCGAAGGATGAATTAACCCCGTAAGCATTTTTAAAGTAGTCGTTTTTCCCGCGCCATTAGCTCCCAGAAAACCCACGACTTCTCCGGGTTCAATTTGAAAAGAGACCCCTTGAACCGCTTTGATCGTGCGATAATTACGAGTGAAAAAATGACGGATCGTACCCTGAAAACCAGGCTCTTTAATGGCAACTGGATAAACCTTTGATAAATCTTGAGCGACAATCATTGACATAAGAGTGACTTTTTATTTATAATGTATTTTAGATCATAGAACAAAATTGAAATCATGTGATGGCAGAGACAAGTATTTTTTATGTTCCCCTGTAAAAGGGGGAATAGCTCACTTAGAAATAGAAAGGATTTTAATATGGCATTACAACCTGTAAACGCGGGAATCCCTCACTTAGAGGGCGACAATACAGCCGAAAATATCACACTTTCACCCGGACAATTGAATGGTTTTCCTGGGGGCGTTTTTGCCCTCGGTGGAGATGATACCATTAAGGGTTCATCGGATGCTGAATTTCTTTATGGGAATAATGGTAATGATAGCATTTTAGGTGGTGCGGGTAATGATAACCTCCTAGGTGGAAAAGGAAATGATGTCCTTTTTGGAGAAGTTGGTGATGATTCATTAAGGGGTGACAGAGATCAAGATTTTCTTGATGGTGGAGACGGAAATGATATTTTCCACGGTGGTGATGGTATTGATCTTTTAATGGGTAGTGCGGGGAATGATACCCTTATTGGTGATAAAGGTGTTGATGTTTATAAAGGGGGTACGGGGAATGATTTGTTTGTGTTTAAACGCGATCAAGCCGGAGAGAAATTAGATAGTTATGAAGTGCCTGATGCTATTATTGTGGATTTTGAATCCACGAATGATGTAATTGGTTTAACAGGAGGCTTAACTTATCAGGATATCCTTTTGGCTCCTGTCAGTGTGAATTTGAATGATCCATTATTATTGGCAACAATTACATCATCAACAAAACAAAAGGCTCTTGAGTTTTTAGGGCAAGCTGGTATTACTCTACAAACTCTTGATCCTGATGGTAATAACCAGGTTGAGGGGATCGCAATTCGACTCAATCAAACGAATTCTTGGTTGGGTGTTGTTTTGAATGTTACCGTGAATGATTTACCCGTGGATCGCTTTACTTCTTTGAATTTATAAGTGTCGGGTTTTGCCCACCTTAATTCCAGAGAAAAGCAGGGTGTCTCAGATAAAAAAACTTGACGATCGCGCTAACTTTTGATATCTAATGCACCCTACAGTTTTTTTCTGAACTTTAACCTAATGGGTTTCCTGAAAATGGCAGTAAGTAGTCCGACGTAAGTTATCATAAATATAGCATTTTTACATGAGATGTAAATGTGGAACAGGCAGAGATCCCGTCACAGGCAAGATGCCTGTACCACAAGTTTCACCTCTCAAATGTCAACACTATATATAAAGTTTTGTACATATTCCCCGACTGCATCTGTCGTGAGACTGGGAGCATCTCAAAGTCCCCAAAAAACCTGTAGTGGGAAACAACAAACCTCGAAAAGGTGAAAAATATGGCTAGAAATATCTTTTCTTTATCCTATTCAGGGATTAAAGATAACTACACACGGGGGTGTGTTGGTGATTTTTTAATTTCTCAAATTAAACCCGGCTCTCGCGTATCAATTGTTTCGGCTTATTTTACCATTTATGCTTTTGAAGCTCTCCAAGAAAAACTATTAAAAATTGAAAAATTACAATTCCTTTTTGGTGAACCCAGTTTTCTTCTAGATCCTCAGAGAAATGAAAATAAAGCTTTTTTAATTGATCGAGAAGGGTTAACTATACAAAAACAGCTTCAACAAAAACGTTTAGCCAAAAATTGTGCTGATTGGATTCGAGAAAAAGTGGAGATAAAATCCATCACTCAGTCTAATTTTTTGCACGGAAAAATGTATCATATTGACAATAAAATAGATATTACACCGGATGGATCGAAAGATATTCATAGAGTCCAATCCGCGCTCATGGGAAGTTCAAATTTGACCATAAGAGGATTAGGCTTATCTCAGAATACCAATAATATTGAATTGAATCTTATTGTTAATAGTCCCGAAGATATTTATGATCTAAAAGTTTGGTTTGATCAAATTTGGAATGATGAAAAATTGGTAAAAGATGTTAAGGCAGATGTCTTGTTTTATTTAGAGCAGTTATATACTAACTGCACGCCCGAAATGGTTTACTATAAAACTCTCTTTCATATCTTTGAAAAGTTTTTAGCTGAACAAGAAGAGGCTGGTTTTTTTAGTAAAAATAATCAGCTAGTTGATACTACGATATGGAAAAGTTTATTTCAATTTCAAAAACATGGCGTAATCGGAGCAATTAATAAAATTCGCAGCCATAATGGTTGTATTATTGCTGATAGTGTGGGTTTAGGGAAAACCTATGAAGCTTTAGCCGTTATTAAGTATTTTGAAATCCTCAATTATCGCGTTTTAGTGCTATGCCCGAAAAAGTTGCGCGACAACTGGACAATCTATCAAGCACAGAATAATAGTGAATTAAATCCATTTATCCGCGATCGCTTTGCTTATACAGTCTTATCTCACACAGATTTGAGTCGTGAGTCGGGTAAATCTGGTGATATTGATTTGGCTACTATTAATTGGGGAAATTATGACTTATTAGTCATTGATGAGTCCCATAATTTCCGCAATAACACTAAGGGGAAGCGAGATGAAGAAGGTAATATCATTCGGAAAAGTCGTTACGAGCGATTGATGGATGATATTATTAAACGTGGAATTAAAACTAAGGTTTTATTATTATCGGCTACTCCAGTTAATAATAATTTGACTGATTTACGGCATCAGCTAGAATTTATTACTGAAGGAAAAGATGATGTTTTTCAAGAATCTATTGGTGTAGTTAGTCTTAAAGATACACTTTCTAACGCTCAACGTGCTTTTACTAATTGGTCGAAAAAAAGTGAAAACCGCACAACTCACGAGTTATTAAATTCTCTTGATTCTGGATTTTTTAAACTGCTTGACGAATTAACTATTGCTCGTTCTCGTAAACATATTCAAAAATATTATCAAGAGGTTGTCGCTCAATTAGGCGGTTTTCCACAACGTTTAAAACCTGAGTCAATTTTTCCTAAGATTGATTGCCAAGATGAATTTATGTCCTATAATAAATTGAATGATGAAATTTCTAATTATCAGTTATCATTGTTTAACCCTTCCCAATATGTTTTACCTCAGTATAAAGAAGATTATGAACATAAATCAGGCCAAAGATTTAAGCAAAGCGATCGCGAACATTTTCTGATCGGCATGATGAAGGTAAATTTTCTGAAACGGTTGGAAAGTTCGGTAAATTCCTTTGCGATTACGATGAAAAGGACGATCGCGAAAATTGACGCGTTACAGAAACGAATTAAAACTTTTAAGCAGTTTCAAGAGCAAAATCATGATATCCCTTTTCATCAGTTGAATATTGAAGATATTGATGATGAAGAATTACAACACGCGATGGAGGTGGGTACAAGTCTAAGTTTTAAAATGGCTCATCTCGATGTGGATAGCTGGTTAGCCGATTTAGAAAGGGATAAGCAACAATTAAAGAGTCTTTATGATTCAGCTTCACAGGTTAATCAAACGCGAGATGCTAAGTTATTAGAGTTAAAAAAGTTAATTGAAAATAAGGTAAAACACCCAACCCAGAATAAAAAAGATCAAGATAATCGCAAGGTTTTGGTATTTACCGCGTTTGCCGATACCGCCGAATATCTTTATCAGGCTTTGTGGCAATGGGTAAAAACTTCTAATCTCAATATTAACATGGCTTTAGTCGTTGGGGGAACCGGAAGAAATCAAACTACATTTGGTAAAAATGAGTTTAATCAGATTTTGACTAATTTCTCTCCTATTTCCAAACAACGGGACAAAATGAAGTCTATGCCCCAAGAGGGAGAAATTGATTTATTGATTGCTACAGATTGTATTTCTGAAGGGCAAAATTTACAGGATTGTGATTATCTGGTTAATTACGATATTCACTGGAATCCCGTTAGAATTATTCAGCGTTTTGGACGGATCGATCGTATTGGTAGTATTAATCAATCTGTGCAGTTAGTCAATTTTTGGGCGACGGAAGATTTGAATAAATATATCAATCTAAAAAATCGGGTAGAGGCAAGGATGGCATTAGTCGATATTGCCGCGACTTTTGAGGATAATCTCCTAGATCCCGATGAGATTGAAGAGTTAATTAAAACTGATTTAAAATATAGAGAGAAACAGTTATTACAATTGCAAAATGAGGTATTAGATTTAGAGGATTTTGACGACAATGTTGCCCTCAATGAGTTTACTTTAGATGATTTCCGCATTGAGTTAAGTCAGTATTTAGAAAAGAATCGCGAACAACTAGAAAATACCCCTTTAGGTATTTATACTGTCGTTCCACCCGCGTCAGAAAATCCCATAATTGCACCCGGAGTAATTTTCTGTTTGAAGCAGAAGGGCGATACCTCTGGAAATGAGACGGTTAACCCTCTACAACCGCACTTTCTGGTGTATATTAGAGATCGGGTTGTACGTTTCACTTTTGCTCAACCTAAGCAGATTTTAGAGATTTTCCGGTTGTTATGTCGGGATAAAACTCAAGCTTATCACTCTTTGTGTCATTTGTTTGACAAACAGACAAATAATGGGGAAAATATGAGTTTTTATAATGATTTGCTTCAGGGGGCGGTTGATTCGATTACTCGGACTTTTCAGAAGCGGTTAGCTAGTAATTTGTTTAAATCTGGTAAAGGTGCGGTAATGCCTGAACAGAAAAAACAGGTGACTAGCAAAACGGATTTTGATTTAATTACATGGTTGGTGATTAAAGATGAATGAACAACAAATTAAAGAGACAATAGCCCAATATTACCCAAATTTATCTTGGGCTAACATTGGGGATGAAATCGAGATGTTATTTACTCAAAAAAGGTAAGCTATGTCAACTATCAAAATCATTGTCGAAAAACATTCTGATGGCTATGTTGCTTATCCACTTGGCATTAAAGGCGTTGTCGTTGGCGAGGGCAACACATACGAAGAAGCACTAACTGATGTCAAATCTGCACTCCAGTTTCATATCGAAACTTTTGGTAGGATGCCAAAGAAACCGGGTTTTTACCAGTTTTAAAGGCTCAAATTCAGTATTTTCGTAAAAAACCCGGTTTCTGCGTCCAATAGTAAATAGGGGTGATTAAAGATGAATGAACAACAAATTCAAGATAAAATCATGGAATCTATCCAGAATTTATCTCAGGGTAATCCTGGGGAGCAAATAGAGCAGTTATTCCAAACCCTCGGATATTCTACCCAAAGAAAATTTGACTTAGATAGCCATAACCCTGATGATTTTCTCGATATGTTTGCCTGGGAGGAAATCAACCGGCAACGGGCAATGTTTTCCCAATGGCAGTCCGTTGATTTTCTCTTTCAATTGACTGAAGATGAGATTAAATCTCAGGCTAAATTGTCCCTTTTTAGTAATATAGATAAAAATTATCTGCAATCTTATAT
>Ga0209175_10000147_pt1 | contig 50005 bp, 40 predicted proteins | sample JI91814C2DNA_FD_187506 | JGI IMG/M metagenome (GOLD analysis project Ga0209175, IMG submission 187506) | Wastewater effluent complex algal communities from Wisconsin, to seasonally profile nutrient transformation and Carbon sequestration -... | ecosystem: Engineered > WWTP > Effluent > Algae...
GGAGGGGCAATCCCCCCGTGGTTGCCCCCAACCTGTAGGGGCAATCCCCCCGTGGTTGCCCCCAACCTGTAGGGGCAATCCCCCCGTGGTTGCCCCCAAATAACCCTATATATAGATCAGACTGACGCTCTAACCCGGTTTCTTTCTTCGGGGTACACCATATAGAGTCCAATTTGGTAATTGTCCATTTCCCAACAGAGCTTAATGGCTGAAATGGGTTAGTAAATCCAACCAGATGCTCACCTTTTACCGAAAGTATCACAGGGGAATATCTATTCCCAGTAACTCCCCCTTACTGTTGAAGTATCAACAAAAAAGGAAACACGGAGTAACAAAATGAACGGTAAAAATAAAGGATTTCTTCTCGCTTTAGCTTTCGTCGGTTTAACCACAGTTAGTTTAAATGTTGGTTTAAAGCCCGCTCATGCTCAAGGCACTTCCACTCAAGGACAACAACAACAACAGCAAGAAGGGACTCATAACAAAAAGTCTTATTCCCATCAATTCGGTCAACCAGGACAAAACAACGAGCAAGAAGGCACTCATAACAAAAAGTCTTATTCCCATCAAGCAGCCCAGGGACAACCATCGGGAGAGACTTTGGAGCCAGGAAAGCACTACAACAAACACTCAAAAAATGTTAAGCCAAATGTCCCCACCCTTGATGGTGAAAAGGAACGCAGATGGAATCAAATGAAATTGACTGATGCACAAAAGGCACAAATCAAGCAAATTCAGGATTCCGCTCACCAGCAAATCGATAGGATTTACACCCCACAACAGAAGGAGCAACTCGGCACAGCACAGAAGCAACACCAAAAGCCTAACCTGAACCTGAGTGCAGAGCAAACAGCCCAACTGAAAGCCATTCACCAAAACGTAGAAAAGCAGATCCAAGCTGTCTTCACACCTGAACAACTGCAACAGCTTCAGGCAAATTCCTCAAAAGAGGCTAAAAACCACCAAGAAAACGACTCTAAGTAGAGTCAAAGTAGGATGTTTATGGGAAGTTGACTCAATTATGGGATGTAGAACTCGATCACAACTTCCTTAACATTGCACTTACAAAAATTTATTTGAACCTTATTGTCACAAGTCCTGTCTAAAGGTCAGATTCAAAACTTGAATGGCGAAAGGCTCCTTAAACCTTAGCTTTAGCTTCTTTCGTCAGTCCTACTCAACTAAGGGGCAAGTTACCAAAAATTATTTGAACCTTATTGTAACAAGTCCGGTCTAAAGGTCAGATTCAAAAATATTAACCCTTATCTTTTCGAGGTCAAATTCATGTTTTTACGTCGTGTTTCTGTGTTAAGTTTGCTCATGTTATCTTTGGGAAGCACCGCTGCTTTTGCTGCACCCAGTCCTAAACAATCACATAATCAATATTCTGACGCGATCGCCCAACAACAAGGGGCAAAACCTCAAAAAGGGCAGGATAACTTATTTCAACAACTGAATTTGACCCCAGAGCAAAAAGCGAAAATTGAGTCGATTCGTGCTCAATCTAAAGACCAATTGACCAATCAGCGTAAAGCCTTTCAGCAAGCACAACAAGAATTACGGACATTGATGGCCTCTAATGCAGACCCCAATCAAATCCGTGACAAACATAATCAAGTAATGGCAATGAAGCAACAGTTAGATAATTTACAATTTGAAAGTCGGTTGGCGATGCGTGATGTCTTAACTCCTGAACAACGTACTCAGTTAGACCAATTAATGAAACAACGTTACCAAAATCACAAAAATCAAGGACAACACAAAAATAACCCCACGGGCGGTAATCGCTAAATTGCTCTGGAAAAGGAATAAGTAAAAAGGGAGAATAGTCCTCGACTATTCTCTTTTTTTTGTTCTGACACTCCTAAACCCATTTTCTTCGACTAATATGCAGGTGCAGGCTCTACTCAGAAACCGGGTTTGGAGTCAAGGGTGCGTAAGTCCAGTTTTAGTATGATGAATCAAGTAGATTTATGTTATAATAACCAGGTCATCTCCGAACAATATCTCAAATAGTATCTATCACTATGCCCATACCAGATTATCGCGTGGAATTAGAAAAATTGATGCAAAACGTGGGGATTGCCAATACAAAAGAACTTAGTAAAAAAGCGCATATCCCCGAATTACAACTAATTCGGATCAGACGGGGATTAATCAGGCAAACACCCGTGGATATTTTGCTCAAACTTAGTCAAACTTTGCAAATTTCTCTATCAGAGTTAATCAATACCTTTGCACCCGGTAGCATAACCGAATCACAGAAAACACCTTCGGAGAGCGCGTCAGAATATCAACTTTTACAGAAAGAAATGGAACAGCAACGAGAAAACCTAGAACAAGAATTTCAACAACAAGTCTTAGAAACCATCGAATCTTGGCTGATTTCCTGGCCAACAGTGGTTTACAGAGTAGGAGAAAACCCCCAACTAGAAGCAAAAAAAATATTACCCTTAGTCAAACCCATCGAAAAACTGATGGAAAAATGGAATATAGAGCCGATCGCGCCGGTAGGAACCATCGTCGCGTATAATCCCCAATACCATCAACTGATGGAAGGAAGCTCCACACCCGGAGAACCCGTGCGAGTCCGTTATACAGGTTATCAACAAAAAGACAAACTACTATATCGCGCCAAAGTCAGTCCCCTAAGTTAAAACCTGTGATTAGTGATAAAATGGGGAAGATTTTGCTGGCCACGATAAGTTAACATTTGTCTAGTGAAAATTTCGTTACCAGACGTTGTGACAGAATCTCCGACGGAGAAATATGCAACAACCAAGGGAAAATCAACGGAATAAATTCAGGGGCAAATAAAAAAAGTTAGTTTATTCGTGAATTTCAGCAATAAACAAAAAACGCTACTACTGCCGGATGCGAACTAATCGTTATCAGCAGTGTCAATCGGAACATTACACTTAGAAAAATGAGTCCTGTTGTAAAAATTATTCAACCCTCTGGCATTTTAGACGGTACCAAAGCGGGTCAATTCCGTCAAGAAATTAGCGACCTGGTGGAAGCTGGGGCAGATATCGTATTAATCGACTTTCAAGATGTGACGTTTATGGATAGTTCCGGTTTAGGTGCTTTAGTCTTAGCACTGAAAACCGTCCGGGCTGCGGGAAGCCAACTGGTAGTCTGCACCATAAACGAACAAATTAGAATCTTGTTTGAGTTAACCAGCATGGATCGCGTATTCGAGATTTTTCCCACGCGTGAAGCCTTTAATACCAAGATTCACCCCGCGACTTCTGAGAAGGGGAAAAGCCATTGAACCGCTTGTCAGATAAGGGGGTCTCTCACCATCATTGATTTTTTCCAGGTTGAGCGGGCTGAAGGCTTTTTCCATAAAGCTTTCCCAGTGGTTGTCACTGTGTCAACCACTACTTAAACGAGGGTGGGCTGGGCTCCCAGGAAAGAAAGCCCCCTAATGGGCAAGCTCATTTGGGTCAACCCAAGTCCACTTTGATTAAAGACCAATCATCATCAAACGCGGTTTTATTGTTTTTCGCGTTCAAAATCATTACATAGTCCAAAACACCTTCTAAGACATCGGTCTGATTATCGTTATAAGTGCTAAGGAGATTGATGAAGGGATCTAAGCCCCAAATTTGACCATCTGGTTCTTGAATTTCATAAACCCCATCACTAAAAATATAAAGATTGCTCAGGGACTCTACTTCACTGGTTTTATCTATATATTCGGCTTCTGGAAACATACCGATAGGCATTCCGGGTGTTTTCAGTCTTTGCGTTTTTACCTGATCCCCTTTTCCCGAAACCAGGATCGCGGGAGGATGTCCCGCACTGGCATAAACCAGTTCACGGCGAGAGGGGTGATAGACTCCATACCAGATCGTAAAGTATTTATCATTTTGATAGGTCATCTGGAAGGTGGTATTGAGGGCGCGTAGGACATCACTAGGCTGATGATATTTAATATTGGGGATGGTTTTTCCGCGCAGTAAATTGAGAACCGCGACGGAGGGAAGGGCAGCGCGTAACCCATGTCCCGCGACATCTAATAAATAAATGGCTAAAGTATCTTCGTCTAACCAAAAATAGTCAAAGCAATCTCCCCCTAACTGACGAGAAGGAATAAACTTGGTCTCAATGGGAACGGGTGTCGTTACGGGATCGGGCAGAAGCGATCTGACATATTCGGCGGCTTCGGCTAATTCTGCCTCTAGGAGTTGTTTTTGTTGTTGTAAATCTCGACTCAGTTGATGCTGTCGCAGTCCGGCGCGTACTCGAGCCTGTAACTCAGTCAATTCAATGGGTTTGGAGATAAAATCATCCGCGCCCGCGTCTAATCCCTTCACGCGATCGGCTACCGAGTCCAGAGAAGTCAACAAAATGAAAAAAGTGGTGGACAATGCGGGATTGGTTTTGACTTGACGGCACACCTCAATCCCCGTCAGGCGTGGCATAATCCAATCACAGATAATCAACGCGGGTCGTATTTTTTCGGCGTACGCAACACCTTCCTCTCCATCACTGGCCAATGTCACTTCATAACCCTGTTTTTTTAGGGTTCTTTTTAGTAGCTGTTGAACAGTCGTATCATCATCAATAACCAGAATTTGAAACATGGGTACTTAGGTACTATAAGTCTTAATTGGGGTCTGGGGGGTATGAAACTTGCCCGTCAACTTTTGGCCTCCATTGACTATAGTGTAACAATATCAGGGTCTAAGTACATATTTGATCACTATTTTGATCTTTAACGGAACGTGCTAAACTGGTAAAGCATAGGCAAAAGCCAAGCCCTTAAATTTTTTCGACTATAACTTTAGTGGCTCAATGTGATTAAATTACCAAGTTCTGATAAGTCGCCTATACCCAAGAAAGCCCAGCTTCGAGTTACGGCCGGTCTGAGTGGATTAGACCAGGTTTTGTTATGGTTTTCTCAGTTGCATGAGTCCTCTATTTCCAGTAGTCTCTGGCTAAGATGTTCCTTAGCTTTGGCGGAAGGGTTCACCAATGTTGTGCGTCATGCCCATAAAGATAAAACACCGGATTTTCCGGTTGATCTGGAAGTAACAATGTTTCCTGAACATTTGGAGATCCGCGTTTGGGATGAGGGCCCCCCCTTTGATTTAGAAAAAAAAATACGAGAAATCCAAGAAGCTACCGATCCCTTCTCCGGGGGGGGACGGGGACTGAAATTAATGAGGGATATCGCGGATGAACTTAGTTATACTCGCTTACCCGATCAGCGCAATTGTCTCTTAATTGTTAAATATTATGGGGTACAGACAAGGGCTTAAAGCCGATCGCGTTTTAAGGGGTTTCTCTTGAGTTGTTCTGCACTCGCGATTTTTGACAAATTGTGTGAACGGTTCCCACTGAAGTATCATAAATTTCCCCCTTTTATTGGTTAATATCAAAAAGAGGAAATGAATCTAGTTTGGTCTTATATTTGTTTACACCACTATGCGCCTAGAGCAGCTTCAAGCTTTTATCGCGGTTGCGGAAACGGGAAGTTTTCAGAAGGCTTCACGCAAATGTGATGTCACTCAATCTACGATTAGTCGTCAGGTGCAGGGACTAGAAATAGAATTGGGTTTGCCTTTATTTCACCGGGAGCATAAGCCTAAATTAACCATTGGTGGTGAGCGTTTGTTACCTCATGCTCGCAAAATTTGTCAGACTTGGCAAACTGTTAGTTTGGAATTGGCAGATCTCTTGGCGGGTAAGCAATCGGAGTTATGTGTCGCGGCGATTCATTCTGCGTGCGCGGCTTATCTTCCTCCGGTTTTACAATCTTTTTGTCGTGACTATCCTGATGTGCAATTGCGGGTAACGGCTTTGGGTAGCGATCGCGCCCTGAAAGTGCTTAAAGATGGGTTGGTAGATATCGCGATCGTCATGAATAATCGCTTTTTTACCCAATCGCCGGAAATGTTAGTGGAAGTGCTCTACAATGAAGCGATCGAGGTGTTAATGGCTCAGAATCATCCCCTCACTCAATATACTAAAATACCTATTGCAGAATTACCCCATTATCCTCAAGTGGTATTTAAGGATGGTTATGGGATGCAGCGCTTAGTCCAAGAACAATTTGCTCGTTTGGGAGCAACGCTCCATTCTGTTTTAGAATTAAATACTTTGGACGCGTTTCGGGGGGTAGTGCGTCAAGGGGAATTTATTGCTCTTCTACCTCACGCGGCTTTAATTGATGCTCGTACTGATTCTACTCTCGCGGTACGTTCCATTGATCATGGGTTACAAGATACCTCTTCTGATCCTACTTGGACTCGTCAAGTCGTTCTTGTTACCACTAGAGAGCGAATGTTGATTCCTCCTATTAAACATTTTTGGGAGTTAGTTCGTCAATTGATTCCTCCTCAATTGTCTTAGTATCAACGGTTTTCAATTTATCATCTCTAATCTAAAATCTATAAGCTTTGTCAGGAACCTCAGCCTTTAGGCTAAGGCTTGAAAGAGAAATCTAACAAGCCATCCTGACCCGCCTAAGTTTTAATTAACTACGTTTTTTGAGTCACGATACCAAAGGATGCCTCACCAGTTCTTTGCTCTATCATCTGCAATTAAACAGTTCTAAGGTCACTGGAACAGTGTTGTAGATATAACAAGCTCTTAAAACATTGGCTAGGTGAACTTTACCCTAGAAATAGGAGTTTTATCATGTCAAATCGAAACGCAGTTTTTGTTATTGCTCGCGATAGAACACCATGCAATCCGGTTCATCCGGCTGTAGCTAGAAAATCACTTTCTGAACAGAAAGCGGCGGTGTTTCGTCAATATCCATTTACCATTATTTTGAAGGAGAAAAAAAGTGATAATCCACAATCTTTAAGAATTAAAATTGATCCCGGTTCAAGATATACAGGTTTGGCTTTAGTCTCAGACAAAAATATTGTCTGGGCGGCTGAATTAGAACATCGTGGTTTTGCGATTAGAGAATCATTAACTAGCCGAAGACAACTTCGTAGAAGTCGTCGTAATCGTAAGACAAGATATCGCAAACCAAGATTTCTTAATCGTCGTCGTCAAGAAGGTTGGCTACCACCTAGTTTAATGTCTCGTGTTTATAACATTCAAACATGGGTTAATCGTTTATGCAAACTAGCGCCAGTCAAGGCAATTAGTCAAGAATTGGTCAAGTTTGACACACAGAAAATGGTTAATCCCGAAGTGAATGGAATTGAGTATCAACGGGGCGAACTTTTTGGTTATGAGGTTAGACAATATTTGCTTGAAAAGTTTAACCATACCTGCGTTTATTGTGGGGCAAAAGATAAACCTTTCAACTTAGATCACTTTCATCCAAAGTCAAAAGGTGGCAGTAATAAAGTTAGTAACTTAGTTTTATCTTGTGTTGATTGCAATCAAGCTAAAGGCAATAAACTTCCTTCTGAATTTCTAAGCAAGCGTTTAGATATTCTTGCCAAAATTGAGAAACAACGGAAACAACCTGCTTCTGATGCTGCGGCTGTCAATGCTACAAGATGGAAACTAAAGCAGATTCTTGAATCTACAGGCTTACCTGTTGAATTAGGTTCTGGTGGTTTAACTAAATATAATCGAACTCGATTAAGCTTACCAAAATCACATTGGACAGATGCAGCTTGTGTAGGGCAATCTACTCCTAATAGTCTCAATTCTTCTGGTTATCAGCCATTGATTATTAAGGCTATGGGACACGGTTCTCGTCAAATGGTTAAACCGGATAAGTTTGGTTTTCCTCGTACTTCTCCTAAACTCAGACAGAAATCATTTTATGGTTTTATGACGGGAGATATCGTCAAAGCTGTGGTTACGAAAGGTAAAAAGATAGGAACATACTTTGGTCGGGTTGCGGTTCGTAAAACTGGTAGTTTCAATATCAAAACCAAAACTGAGACGGTTCAAGGAGTTAATCAAAAGTATTGTCATGGCTTGCATAAATCCGATGGCTATACTTATAGTTTTGGTGAACTTTCAAAGGTTAATTCACCCGTTTTAAAGCCAACAGGAAATGAAATTGAACCCAAGATAATATCAAAACCTAAATCTGAAAAATGGGTTCAATTGAGTCTGTTTTAATTTCAAAGGGTTATTTTCATAGAATAACCCTTCATCACTACTAAGCGGTAGTGGTTGTAAAGCCGTCCTGAAGGACGGGGTTTCAAACCCAGGAGTTTTCGATGAGTTTAGAATTTCGTGAATTACTTAAAAAAATTGGTAGTGGCACTCATACCGGTGAAAGTTTAACTCGCGACGAAAGCGCGATCGCGTCTCGTATGATGCTTTTAGGAGACGCGACTCCAGCCCAAATTGGCGCGTTTTTAATATCCCATCGTATTAAACGCCCCACAGGTGAAGAACTCGCGGGTATGTTGGATACTTATGATCAATTAGGGCCGAAATTGACCCCCCCTAACCCCCCCTTCAGGGGGGGAATCAATGAAGAATTGACCCCCCCTAACCCCCCCTTCAGGGGGGGGATAAATGAAGAATTGCCCCCCTTGGTAAGGGGGGAAAATGAAGAATTAACTCCTTCTAAACGCCCCTTTAGTGGGAGGACAGTTGTTTTAGGAGTGCCTTATGATGGCCGATCGCGCACGGCTCCGATTTCTCCTCTCACCGCGTTATTATTAACAACTGTAGGCGTTTCTGTCATTATGCACGGTGGCGGTAGAATGCCTACAAAAGAAGCTTTACCCCTCATAGAAGTTTGGCAAGGCTTAGGGGTTGACTGGACTAAACTTTCTCTTTCTCAAGTCCAAACAGTATTTAATACTACTTATTTAGGTTTTGTTAATCTGGCTTCACATTTTCCCCAAGCTGAACATTTTGTCACCTATCGACGCGAGATTGGTAAACGTGCTCCTTTTGCCACAATGGAGTTAATTTGGACTCCTTATACCGGAGATGCTCATATTATCTCCGGTTATGTCCATCCACCCACGGAAATTATGTTTCGCGAAGCTTTGGCAATACGCGACTTTAAGGCTTTTACCAGTATTAAAGGCTTGGAAGGTAGTTGTGATATCCCACGCGATCGTACAGCCATTATCGGTTACACTCACCCCCATGATGAATATCCCGATAATTTTGAACGGTTATTATTACATCCTCGTGACTATGGTTTTGCGGGTAAAGAAGTTCCCCTAGAGTCAACGTCTCAATTAATAGAAGAAATGACGGGAGTGTTACAAGGGAAAAAGTCTGAATTAATGTTATCCGCGATCTGGAATGGTGGTTTTTATCTATGGCATTGTGGTATTTGTACTGATCTCAATCAAGGATTAAGTAAAGCCGAAACTTTATTCACTAACGGTGAAGTTTCCCAAAAATTAGAGCTACTTCGTCAAGCGGTTTAAAATAATCAACCAGAAGAAACTTGATTTCTGTTGTGATTTTTTATGAACCACAAAGGCACAGAGTACACAGAGGAAAGACAAGAAAAGAAAGAGGATTTGAATAGAGAAAATTGCCATTAAGAAACCCGGTTTCTCTTACCAATTAAGAGACATAACAAAGTTTATTAAGGAACCCGATTTCTGTTGTTTTTTATGAACCACAAAGGCACAGAGTACACAGAGGAAATAGCAGAAAAGAAAGAGGATTTGAATAGAGAAAATTGCTATTCAGAAACGGGGTTTCTGAGTCATTATTATCAAGTTAATACAAAATGTCTGATCAAAAAATTGTTGCTTTAGTCTTAGCGGGTGGCAAAAGTTCCAGAATGGGTGAAGATAAAGCCCTTTTACACTTCGCGGGAAAACCTTTATTAACGCGTGTTTGTGAAGTAGCTGAAAATGTGAAATTACCCGTTTATATTTTAACATCTTGGCCGGAAAAATATCAAGAGATTTTACCCGAAAGTTATCAATTTTTATTAGAGAAAAATCCTGGGAATGGTCCCTTAGTCGCGTTGGCTCAAGGTTTACAGATGATTTCGGCTGATTGGGTTTTACTTTTAGGTTGTGATTTACCTTTATTAAATTCTGAGATTATCCACCATTGGATGACGCAATTAAAGGAAGTTCCTGAGCCTGTCTTAGCAATGGTTCCCTATTATCAATCTAGTTGGGAACCTCTCTGCGGTTTTTATCGTAAACAAGCTTTAATTAATTTACAAGGGTTTATTGGGCAGGGAGCGCGATCGTTTCAAGTTTGGTTAAGTCAAATTGATGTTATAAAATTATCCCTAGGAGAAGAAGAAGCCGCGATGTTATTTAATTGTAATACTCCCGAAGAATTTGAGAAATTGAAAGAGAACAATTGATTTTTAAATGAACCACAGAGGCACAGAGATCACAGAGAGATTCTTAATCTAGGAAACCGGGTTTCTGCCTTGATAGAATTGACTAAAATCACGAGATTAGGTAAAGAAACCCGGTTTCTGGGTAAATTTTGGGTGTAGGGCCGAGTCGCCCATTATCCATTTATGTCAGGATTGATGTTAATATTAACAAACGGTTGTTATTTGATAGACTTTAAAGAAGACACAAATCTTATCAGAAACCGGGTTTCTGAGTCCATCTAAACCTTTAAGTTGAGGCTTAAGGAGAGGATCGTGTCCATAGAACTAATTGGTATGGCATCTAAGTGAAAAAAAACTAGAAACACAGGAGAAATTAAGATGAAAAATGAAAGTCATTACGCGACAAATTTTATTAAGTATTGGTTACTTGATCGAGAGGTAACATTTCTGAATCATGGTGCTCATGGTGCTTGTCCCCTTCCGGTTTTAGAAGCACAAAGACGTTTTCAAGAACAAATGGAACGCGAACCTTTACGCTTTTTTATGCGTGAATGGGAACCTTTACTTGATAATGCCAGAAGTGAGTTAGCTAAATTTCTGGGTATTGAGTCGGATGATTTAGTTTTTGTTCCCAATGTGACGACGGGAGTTAATGCGGTTTTACGTTCCCTTTCTTTTTCTGCTGATGATGAGTTATTAACAACGAATCAAGAATATAATGCTTGTCGGAATGCCCTTAATTTTGTGGCAAATCAAACCGGAGCGAAGGTTGTTGTCGCAAATATTCCTTTTCCTATTGAGTCTCCGCAACAAGTGATAGACGCGGTGATGGAAAGGGTTTCTCCTCGGACTAAATTGGCTTTGTTAGATCATATTGTTAGTCAAACGGGGTTGGTTTTTCCTATTCAAGAATTAGTGCAGAAATTAGCGGATCAGGGAGTTGATACTTTAGTTGATGGGGCTCATGCACCGGGGATTGTACCTTTGGATTTAAAGGCAATTGGGGCGACGTATTATGCGGGAAATTGTCATAAGTGGTTATCTTCACCGAAAGGGGCTGGTTTTTTGTATGTCAGGGGGGATAAACAATGTTTAATTCATCCCACGGTTATTAGTCATGGAGCTAATTCTCCTCGCACGGATAAGTCAAGATTTCAGTTAGAATTTGATTGGATGGGAACGGATGATTTTTCGGCTTATTTTTCGGTTCCTGTCGCGATCGCGTTTATAGGTTCTTTAGTAGATGGGGGATGGTTGGAATTAATGGCAAAAAATCGTGTGTTGGTGTTAGAGGCTAGAAAGATTTTATCGGAAAAGTTGGGGTTATCCGTGCCTTGTCCAGAGGAAATGGTAGGCTCGATCGCGGTTTTGCAGTTACCCGATAAAGAATCAGAAAGTGTGAAAAAAGGGGGACTTTGTGAGATTCAAAATGAGTTATGGGAAAAGTATCAAATAGAAGTGCCGATCATGCCTTGGCCCGATGCGACAAAGCGGTTATTGAGGATTTCTGCACAGATTTATAATGATTTATCGCAGTATGAATATTTAGCTGATGCCTTATCTGAGTTACTATAATAGTTCTCCGTTGAGTCTCAATTAATATCATTTTCAACTGTGCTACAATAAAGGAAAAAATGAAGAGAAAAAGAGGATGGAAAAACATTTTATTTCTCCATTCTCCTTTCTTATATAGATTTTTTTATTGAACTTATCTCTCTTCTTTCCTCTGTGTCTTTGTGCCTTTGTGGTTCTTAAAAAAATGCTAAAAAGCACCGTTAAATTAGATAGAAAATAAAATATTTATTTCCACTTAAAATACAGTAGGCTTCTCCCCTGCTTTGCCCGGGCGAAATCACCCACAAAATGCACAAGTTATTTAATTTCCATTCCTTCGTTTTTTTCCCTGATTTTAACGTGATTATGAGAAAAAACAGTAGCCCGATCGCGCTTTTTTTGCAGGAGGAAAACTGGGTAACAGAGATTAAGGCAGATAAAAGAAGGGAGATAGGGTGCTAATTTACACAAAACACAATATTATATCGCAGAGCGCGATCGTATGACATCTACCTTAAGAGTGATCTTGTCGGAACTTCCACACAGAAGCAACGCGATCGCCCATTCAGATGAAATCCATCTATAGCAAAGGTTGGCAGATAGTTAAGATAAATTAGCATTAATGCTTAATAATGATGTATAGTAAAGACAGATGTCATGCCCCAAAATATCTTTGAAAATTTGCCCGTTATAACTATGAAATTTATCAATCCACAAAGCGACTTCGCATTCAAGAAAATTTTTGGTTCCCGCGAAAGCCAAGACATCCTCAAAAGCCTTCTCAATGCTTTAGTCTATCGTGGTAATCCCACCATCCAAATGCTAGACATCATTAATCCGTACTTTCCCTCTAAACAACCCGATCCCAAAGACGCGTACATTGATGTCAAAGCTAAAACCACAGATGGTAAAACTTTCATCATAAAAAAACAAGTTTTAAGTGTCTCATCCTTTGACAAACGGATTATTTATCATGCCGCCAAAGAATACTCTTCTCAATTGTCACGGGGGGAAGGTTTCTCAAAATTAAAACCCCTGATTTCTTTAACGATTAGCGATTTTACTATATTTAATCATCACTCCCATATTATTTCTCACTTTATTTACAAAGAAAAAGACCATTCTATCGATTATCCAGATCCAGAAATTGAGCTGGTTTTTGTGGAATTACCGAAATTTAAAAAAAGTATAGATGAGTTAGAAACACTGGCAGACAAATGGCTGTATTTTCTCAAAAATGCCTCAGTTTTAGAAATGGTGCCGGACAAAATAGGAGATATTTGGGAAATTCAACAGGCCTTTGATCTTGCCAATGAAGCATACCTCAGTTTTGACGATGTAGAAGAATTAGAAAAACGCCAAATGTTGCTTGAAGATAAGCGAAATGCCATGCTCAAAGGTATCGAACATGGGATGAAAATGAAATCCCTTGATGTCGCACAAAAACTTCTGGGTAAACTTGACATTCTTACTATTAGTCAGATTACCAATTTGACTCTTGAAGAAATCCAACGTTTACCCAATTAATTATCGGTTAGTGCTGCATAGTTAGGGTGGATCTGGTATCATAATTTAGTGCGACTCTCTTAACTTCTCGACTAATGAATTGTCCCCGGTGCGGATCTTAAAATGTTAGAAAAAATAGCCCGACTCATCGTGGTAAGCCAAACTTTAAATGTAAGGAGTCTCATAGATAATTCGTCCAAAAACCAAGATATCAACCCATTTCAGAAGAAACAAAATACCTAATAAGCCTAATCGCATTTAAACCACATAAAGTAGGATAAGCATCCTCCTTGTCACCGGGCTTCACGCCGGTTATAGTATGAATTTTAAATGCGTAACAGCTTAGATAAACTCTTATTAGAGAAGATATCCTTAGCTAAAATAGCCCGAACCACCGCAGGGCTGTTTCCTTCTCAAATTTGTTGATTTCTCAAAACATTACCTTTTTCCCATTAGGCTCCCAATTATGTTGAAATAATAGGGATTTCCCTTACAGAAAAAGACTTGGCGTGGTTATGTAAATTTAAGCAGGAGAATAGACTTTGCCGCGAAACTAGCTGAAACGCTCATTATGATCTTTGTTTTAATGAGCGTTTGAACGACTTTCGCGGCGAGGTATATTAGACATCTCCTAAAAATAAGGTAAAACCCAGGTTAATGCCTGCCCTACAATCGTTTTTGGAGATGTCTATTATGCTTTCTTGGGTTGATAAGTCGATTTTACTTGCAATTCTTTCAACTGTTTATCATCAACTCCCGATGGTGCATTCGTTAATACACAACGCGCTTGTTGCGTCTTCGGAAATGCAATTACATCCCGAATAGACTCCTCTCCTGCTAATAACATTACCATCCGATCTAACCCATAGGCAATTCCTCCATGAGGAGGGGTTCCATATTCAAACGCGTCTAACAAAAAGCCAAATTTATTATAAGCTTCTTCCTCCGATAACCCGATCGCGTCAAATACTTGTTCTTGAATGTCCCGTTGATAAATTCGTCGAGAGCCTCCGCCAATTTCCGTCCCATTTAATACCAAATCATAGGCTTGAGCACGCGCCTTTTTGAGATCGTGTAAATCTTCTTCTTTGGGTGCTGTAAAGGGGTGATGTAACGCTTCTAAACGCTTCTCGTCTGCATTCCATTCAAACATGGGAAAATCGACTACCCATAATAAATTCATTTTACTATGATCGATTAATCCTAAGCGATCACCGATCACTAAACGTAAACGATCTAAGGTTTTATTAACGGTGGAAATATCACCCGCACCAAATAATAATAAATCTCCCGCGTTGGCTCCGGTACGCGTCAATAATTCCGCTTTTTGTTCGGGACTTAAATTATCCTTAATCGCACCAATGGTATCAATTTCACCATTCTCGCGTACACGAATATAAGCTAACCCCTTCGCACCCGCGTCACAGGCTTCTTTGAATAAATCACCACCCGGTTTAATCTGGACATTAGAAATAACATCATTACCCCCTGGAATGGGTAAAACTTTCACGATACCACCGGAAGAAACCGCACCGGAAAATACCTTAAACCCGGAATCTTTCATTAAGTCAGAAACATCGACTAATTCTAAACCAAAACGAGTATCGGGTTTATCACTCCCATAACGTCCCATTGCTTCAGCATAGCTTAAACGGGGAAATGGCCGTGGTAAATCAATCCCTTTTACGGTTTGGAAAATATGACAGACTAACCCTTCGTTTAATTCCAAAATTTCCTCGACAGACATGAAACTCATTTCCATATCTAATTGGGTAAATTCCGGCTGTCTATCGGCGCGTAAATCTTCATCACGGAAACAACGGGCGATTTGATAATAGCGATCAAATCCGGCTACCATCAATAATTGTTTAAACAATTGAGGTGACTGGGGTAAGGCAAACCATTCACTAGGATTAACGCGACTGGGTACTAAATAATCACGCGCGCCTTCCGGGGTAGAGCGTGTTAAAATAGGGGTTTCTACTTCGATAAAATTTTGTTGATCTTCGAGATAACGACGCATGGCTTTTACGACTTGATGACGTAATTGAAGATTGCGCGTCATCCGATCGCGTCTTAAATCTAAATAGCGATATTTTAAGCGTAAATCTTCGCGTACTGTTTCGGTTTCTGAGGTAGAAACTTGGAAAGGTAATTGTTTTCTGACACCATTGAGTAACTCAATTTCATCGGCATAAATTTCAATTTCACCCGTAGGTAATTTCGGGTTAAGAGACTCTGGAGGGCGTTGGGAAACACGGCCGGTTATTTTGACGACATATTCATTGCGTAAGGTTTCCGCGTTATGATAGGAGTCAGGAGTGCGTTGGGGATCGCTGACAATTTGGACTAAACCAGCGCGATCGCGCAAGTCTAAGAATATCACACCTCCATGATCGCGGCGACGATCAATCCATCCACAAAGGGTGACGGTTTTACCAATATCTTCGCTTCGCAATTCGCCGCAATAGTCGCTTCGCATAGTTCAAGATTTTATATATAAGGGATAAGCTTTCTTATTATGCAGTATGAGGGAATCTTTGGTTAACTAGAAATAGCTATAGCAATTCTAAATCATTTGTAGGGGTAGCGCCCCCGTGCCTACCCCCTTACAAGTGTAGGTTTTTTTGTGAAATCCTGATCGAGTCACGGTTTAGCAACCCAAAGCCGCGAATCGTTAACCTTCTCACCCAGTCTGGAATTGAGAGTTTTTCACTCGAAAAACCTACACTTGTGAGGTGCCTACCCCCCCTTGCTTCCCTTCAGGGGGGTTGGGGGGGTGGGGCAACCACGGGGGGATTGCCCCTACATTAATTGGGGCAGCCACAGGGATTGCCCCTACATTAATTGGGGCAACCACAGGGATTGCCCCTACATTAATTGGGGCAACCACGGGGGGATTGCCCCTACATTAATTGGGGCAACCACAGGGGGATTGCCCCTAGGGATTACGGGTATATGATTACGCGAGACGCGTATTAACCACGATTTACCGTTGTTTGAGCCATCTAACTAAGTTGTCAACTTTCTTGGTATGGCAAGGGCGGGTTAGGGGGGTTTAACGTCGGGACATCTTGTAAAAAACCGCCCGTGAGAAGTAATATCGTTTGTGGATCTAAATTTGCCGTTGCTTTCATACGATTGGCTTCTTGAAATTGCCCGATCGCGCTCTTTAAATTATCGCCATTTTCGGACGCTTTCACCTATCCTAATTTCTTTAAATAGTCTATCGTTTCTTGGGTAGCTAAGGCGCGATCGCCTTTACGAAAAATGGGTACATATTCCTCACGCCAAACTTCGGCAAAACTTTTGCGATCTAATTCAAAAATTCTCCCACGAGAGGGATCGCCAATAATAGCAAATTCGGAATTTAAACCTAATAAAGCTACCGCGTGAGGTAATTTTTTCCTCGATCTAAGAGCCAAACCGCGAGCACCCCCGGGGGATTAATTTTTGGCATTTGTTCCCAAGTCGGTTTTAATTCTATCCCATCCATATCATAACCTTTAGCAGCAATAATTAACTGTGCCATCGAAGTACCTAAACGACGGGTTTGTGCTAAACGGGCGACACTGGATTCTGTAGCATTAATTCCCCATAATCGTAAAATTGTCGCGAGAGCCGCGGGCGCACAACTACTGTTAGAAGTTTGACGAAAGATGCCATTAGCTTGTAAATTATTGAATAATTCAGGATAAATTGGTTCTAAAAAATAAGCCTCCGCACTGCCTAAACCACCCAAACCGATTAAACCGATTAAAATCACCGCGATCGGGTTTCAATCCCTAATAGGGATTTGGGTTAATTGCGACATATCCCCAGGAATCGGTCCTCCTGAATTTCCTTCTGGGAAGTTTCAATCCCTAATAGGGATTTGGGTTAATTGCGACCAGGGTTGATTCAGGTGAGGTTCCCGCGGTCTTACAGTTTCAATCCCTAATAGGGATTTGGCTTAATTGCGACAGTTAACGCGATCGGATCTCAACCTTCTAACCCTCGTTTCAATCCCTAATAGGGATTTGGCTTAATTGCGACTTAAAATCAATTTGATACAATCATTTCTAATGAATATTGCAGTTTCAATCCCTAATAGGGATTTGGCTTAATTGCGACTTTGTATTGTCTTTGTTAGATGTAGTTTTCATAATAGTTTCAATCCCTAATAGGGATTTGGCTTAATTGCGACTCAACTTACTAGAAAACTTGTCGAATTGTTAAATTTAATCGTTTCAATCCCTAATAGGGATTTGGCTTAATTGCGACGCATTTCTGAAGAAAATCCCCACGATGGGAAGCAGTTTCAATCCCTAATAGGGATTTGGCTTAATTGCGACACCAATATCGGTAAGAGTATAAGCAATCCACAATTGGTTTCAATCCCTAATAGGGATTTGGCTTAATTGCGACTATGTGCTTGATCAACCGCTTCTCGTAGATGGGGTTTCAATCCCTAATAGGGATTTGGCTTAATTGCGACAATTGCACGAATATCTGTACCATTTGGCCCGATTGGGTTGTTTCAATCCCTAATAGGGATTTGGGTTAATTGCGACCATTCCTTGAGTTACGCCTGCGCCAGAATTCCCAGTTTCAATCCCTAATAGGGATTTGGGTTAATTGCGACGCAACAGGACCCTTACGAGCTACTTGCCAGCCTAGGCTATGTTTCAATCCCTAATAGGGATTTGGGTTAATTGCGACCTTGGTTTCTAATCAAGAGAATTCTGGGATCTCCCAATAAAGTTTCAATCCCTAATAGGGATTTGGGTTAATTGCGACACTGGATTAATAAAATCAAAGAAGTAGCTGAAGAGTTTCAATCCCTAATAGGGATTTGGGTTAATTGCGACTTAAAGATGTAATTAAGCCACTCTGGATAGCTACAGTCGTTTCAATCCCTAATAGGGATTTGGGTTAATTGCGACTGTTGATAATCCTCTAATGAAATTACAAATCGACTCGTTTCAATCCCTAATAGGGATTTGGGTTAATTGCGACAGGATTAACGGGAATGCCATCAGAGTAGAGGAAATGTTTCAATCCCTAATAGGGATTTGGGTTAATTGCGACTCTTCTGTCTCACACTATCCGAGCTATTGATATCGTAGAGCAGTTTCAATCCCTAATAGGGATTTGGGTTAATTGCGACATGCAAGGAGTCTCCCCCCTCAAAATCAAATCAACTACTGTCTGTTTCAATCCCTAATAGGGATTTGGGTTAATTGCGACATCGCAGATTTAGCATCGTTAGCAGCACTCACGATGGTTTCAATCCCTAATAGGGATTTGGGTTAATTGCGACTATTCGCGACGTGGCTACAATTAGGGGCAATCGTTTCAATCCCTAATAGGGATTTGGGTTAATTGCGACGACGACTTCCGGGCATATCGGGAGATGGAGTAATCGTTTCAATCCCTAATAGGGATTTGGGTTAATTGCGACTTTTGTCCGGCTCACTACCAGATAAATGGTGGACGTTTGAGTTTCAATCCCTAATAGGGATTTGGGTTAATTGCGACGACGTTGCCCGTGGCGGGAAAGATAATACAATTATCGCGGGTTTCAATCCCTAATAGGGATTTGGGTTAATTGCGACTAATTTGCTTTATCAAGTTATTAATGTTACCGCTAAGTTTCAATCCCTAATAGGGATTTGGGTTAATTGCGACCGGAAGAGATTTTAAAGAGTTACCTGGTATTCCAAAGTTTCAATCCCTAATAGGGATTTGGGTTAATTGCGACTTTAGTAGAAGCTTACCGCAAAAAAGAAGAAATCGAGTTTCAATCCCTAATAGGGATTTGGGTTAATTGCGACTTTGGATAGCTTCAACCGCTTCACTCTTAGCAGAAGTGATCAGTTTCAATCCCTAATAGGGATTTGGGTTAATTGCGACTTGAGGCAATAAAACAACGCGGCCGTAACCGTGTATCGGAGTTTCAATCCCTAATAGGGATTTGGGTTAATTGCGACCCAAGAAACCGACGGGAGAATACTGGGATGCAGTTTCAATCCCTAATAGGGATTTGGGTTAATTGCGACTAATGAAGGAGCTATCCTTCTACCTTTCTTTGGTAGGCTAAAAGTTTCAATCCCTAATAGGGATTTGGGTTAATTGCGACAGAAGAGCTGCTCCGGCCACGAACCAGTCAATGTGTTCCCGTTTCAATCCCTAATAGGGATTTGGGTTAATTGCGACTCGAGCGCGGCGGGGGTACCCAGCGCTGACGATCACATTAGGTTTCAATCCCTAATAGGGATTTGGGTTAATTGCGACAGTTGCGAGATCGCCGGTATATAAGTTGACATTGGTTTCAATCCCTAATAGGGATTTGGGTTAATTGCGACCGAAGCTACCGGATAAAGAGAAGTCCAGGTGCTCGAAGTTTCAATCCCTAATAGGGATTTGGGTTAATTGCGACCTAATCCACTTCTGTTTAGTAGACTAGATTTATTTGCCGACGTTTCAATCCCTAATAGGGATTTGGGTTAATTGCGACCTAAAGCATCCTGTACCAATGTCGCCATATTGCCAGGATAGTTTCAATCCCTAATAGGGATTTGGGTTAATTGCGACGGCTGTACTTCCACGGACTCAGGGTAGCTTTACCTTGTTTCAATCCCTAATAGGGATTTGGGTTAATTGCGACATGTGGCTATCCGTCTCACCTGTTGTTTTTTTGGAGGTTTCAATCCCTAATAGGGATTTGGGTTAATTGCGACCTTCCCTGGCTTTCCAGATACGTTTATCGAAGAGGAAGTTTCAATCCCTAATAGGGATTTGGGTTAATTGCGACTTAAGGAGAAAAACATGAGCGAAACAACCGGAAACGGTTTCAATCCCTAATAGGGATTTGGGTTAATTGCGACTCAGACAATCCATCTAAATCCTCACTTCTAATTTCAGGTTTCAATCCCTAATAGGGATTTGGGTTAATTGCGACGCAGTTGAGCAGTTTCATCCCAACTGCACAACACTGAGTTTCAATCCCTAATAGGGATTTGGGTTAATTGCGACGGCGCCGGAGACAATAGCTTGCGCCTCTTGTGGCGACGTTTCAATCCCTAATAGGGATTTGGGTTAATTGCGACTAGATTCTTATCTGATCGAGTTTTTTGTCCGTCAGTTTCAATCCCTAATAGGGATTTGGGTTAATTGCGACTAAGAGATATTCCTGATGATGACTGGGAAATTGTTTCAATCCCTAATAGGGATTTGGGTTAATTGCGACAGTCGATTCAAAGCTTCATACTCAGGCTTTTCTGTTTCAATCCCTAATAGGGATTTGGGTTAATTGCGACCGCCCGGGTCTGAAACCGTTGGTGTATTTGGTTTTCGAGGTTCAGTTCTGTGAATCTAAACTTAAAGTAGCATTCCAGCCATCGACTTGTCAATACCCTATTTTCCATTTTGGCTCCAAATTCATACCCAGTAAAGGTTTCAGACTTTCCGTGAATCGTTTTTTCGGGTGAGGGGCATCAAACTCTTACAGCATCAGGATTACAGCCGAAAAATTTGATCCCCCGATTTTTACACCTACCGATTCACGGTGATTAAGCAAAAAAGATAGTCCGATCCGCGGGTGTCACCCCACCGATGCGCTCGATCTTCCCCTGACAACAAGCACAGAGGGGGAAAAATAGAATGCTATCTTCCGCGGGTTTAATCACTTTGTTCAGGCGCGAGCGTAGTTTCGCATACTGAGTCTCAGTCAAATCAGCGCACTCGAATACACTATACTGCATCCACTGGCCATAGGACTTCAGAATTTTGTGAATCTTAGTGCGGCGTTTATCTTCCGGCACGTCGTAGGAAATGAGAATGTGCATATTTAGTACAACACTAAAGGTGGGTATTTATCAATTTCGCCCATCAAATATTTCGCTAACAGTCGCCCTTGAATAAGAAAAGCTTCCTGATAGGTGCATTTGCGCCCCAAAACCGGATGCTTAAACTCCGACTGCTTTTTCTTTTCATACAAAGTGAGAAATACTTTCCGGCCCGCATCCGATAACCGCACCACATTACTAATAGGTTCGATGGTAAAATCATTGGGGGTAAGTAGGCGGCGGTTAATCGCGTTCAAAATCATATTGTCTGCCACTAACGGGCGAAATTCTTCCATCAAATCAAAGGCTAATCCCACCCGGCCATAACGCTGAACATGAAGGTATCCCAAATAGGGATCAAAACCGACTATATTAATGGCACTTTGCACATCATGACGCAGGAGGGTGTAGCCAAAATTCATTAAGGAATTAACGGGATCTGTCGCGGGGCGGTGTCGCGCTTTAAAGGTAAAACCATCAGCGCGAATTAGTTGCTGAAAAACTCCAAAATAGGCCGCACTTCCCGCACCTTCCAAACCCCGTAAAGAGTCTATATTTTGAGTATTGTCAAGTTTGGGAATGATGTTAGCAATTTGAGTAATTGCGGAAGTGAGATTAAGCTCTGGATGTTCCCGTTGAGTTTGTAATAAACTGATGCGATAGTTTTTCAATTTACCACGAATAAAACCCCGGACAACGTGAAGCGCGTGGGGAGTTTCTCCCGCGGCTTTCCATTGGGCATCACGGACAAATATATTCTTGGTTAACTCCGGTTCTAGTTTCCCTAAAAATTGACCTGTATCTGAGAGAAATGTCAAAGGAATTTTCCGTTGCAAAAGTTCTGCGATCGCTGCGGGGGAAATAGTCGCGCGCCCTAAAATTACCACGCCATCTAAATGAATCAATGGCACATCTTGTAAGATTTGATTTTTGGCTTTTACCTGGAGGCGTTCATCGGTTTTGCCGATAAAGACATCATCTTGATTGATATACAGGGTTCCCATAATTTTCACTCCAAAAAGTTAAGTACAATGTTTGAATCTGCCAGGGCAGAGAGTCCCTGTCTCAAAGCTTAAGTCGGTTAAAAACGACTAGGTTTATTGAGGATTTTTAGTCCGTTTTAAGGGATTTTTGCTATTAGTCCATCAGGGACGAAAGTCCCTGTCTCAAAGCTTAAGTCGGTTAAAAACGACTGGGTTGCTTGAGGGTTTATAGTCCTTTTTAAGGGGAGCATCTCCTAATTGTAAATTGGTAGTAGGAGCGAGACGCTCCCTATTAGATCCCGCCGGGAGCGAGACGCTCCCACTACGGTTTTTTTGCCAATTTGAGATCCTCCCCTTTTAAGGGACTTTTGCTATGGGTAGGAAGAGTCAGTCTCGGTGAAAACCGACTAGGTTTCTTCAGTGTTTATAGTGCGTTTTCACGGATTTTTGCTATTAGTCCGGGCCGAGAGTCCCTGTCTCAAAGCTTAAGTCGGTTAAAATATCTTTATTGAGTGTGGTTAATACATTTTAAGTGACTTTTCCTATTAGTCGGGGACTTAAGTCCCCGCGAGTAATTTCAAAGATCAGTTGGCTTCTTGATAACGACTCATTTTCTGTGCAACTCTAGGCAAACATTGGGATTTTAAACTACACCCTTGACAGCGTTTGCTGTAAATTGCAGGGGGCATTTTGCCTGTTTGTAGCAAGATTTTTAGGTTTTCAATAGTCGCGATCGCGCTTTGCCTTAATTGCTGGGAAATATGGACTAATTGGCGTTGATGAGATTGGGCATAATAGACATAACCTTGAGTAATAGTTTGCCCTGTCATCTCTTCCAAACAAAGAGCTTGAGCGCAAACTTGTAACTCATCATTATCCCATTCACCTTTCTTTCCCCGCTTATATTCAACGGGGTATAATTGCCCATCCGTCGATTCAATTAAATCCGACTTACCAATGAGTTGATACTGCTCAGATTTGAGCCAAATCGCTCGCACTTGCCAGGTTTCATCGCGGTTAATCTCACTGAGAGTATGCACTCTTTCATGTAAACTGGTTCCCTCAATGGTGTATTGATTATCAGTAAATTCACCCGCACACACCATGCGCCAACAACGGTGCGGACAATAACTGTACTGATTCAGAGACGCGATCGGAATATAATCAAAATCATTCATAATTTTTACCCATTTTTTTTAAGAGGAATACGACGAGTCATACCCATGCCCATCGTTGTTTTTCTGCCAATGCCACAGTAAAGAGAAAAATCAGCTAACGCGTTAATTTGCTTAATAGCCAAAGGTTCAAAATCTCCAAAAAGGCGATAAGTGACTTCCCCCACAATCCCGATAAACTTGCTACGAGAATCTTCTAAAATTTCCGTTTTGATATTGACAAAACTCGGATAAAGTGCTTCAATAGAAATGGTGGCTATTTCCATGTTACTATATTTATTCCAACGGCTAAGTAAGCTGTTAAAAACGGATTCTCTCGTGGGGAGAACCGAGTCATAATCTCCTTGACGAAAGGAAGTAGGAGTGGCAAAACTAAACGCGATAATACGATTAGTTTCAGAGGCTTGTTGATATAATTGAGAATAAGTACAAGCATTAGCCCAAGGTTGAGTAGATTGGGGAGTGCCTTGAATACTGGTAATAAGTAAATCTGCGGGACCGAGATGCCAAGGTTTATGGGGATTAAGATTAAGCCAAAGGTTAGTTAATTGGCCGAATAGGGTGTCATCTAAAAGAGAAATTCGCCACCACAAAGGAGTATGAGCAGGGATAGGTTTAGAGTGTTGAAATTGGAGGAAAAAATGTTTAGGAGAATGGGATTTTATGGTTTGTAAGGGACTGAGAGTAAAGGCTTTATTGATAGAAGAATCATGGAGATAGTCGCCTAATTGTTTGTCAACGGAGCTAACAAGAGTGAGAAATAACGCGTGTAAATGTCGTCCGGTTAAATATCCCGTAGGAATAGGGGAAAGGGGGAGGAGATTGAGGATTAGACTGTGTGGCATATTGGTTAATGGTTCGTTGTGTTGATTAGGGTGTGATCGCTTTTAGCTTGTCTCTTCTAATTTCTTGGTGTATGTAATAATTACTGATTTTTTCTGAGCAGTGCTGCCATACTGATATAACAATTTTTCATCAAACCCATTTGTTCTCAGCTTGATAAAAATTCCGGGCAATTCTACAAATCCCAATTCTGAGTTATAGGGATATTCTGGATTGCCATCTGGTATGGATGCACCATTATTACTTTGATTTATTTTGATGACAATCTCTTTTAGATAGGCAAAACCCCCGCGTAAATCTCGCAGTTTCCAGACAGTGTTTTCTTGGTCATAGTATCGTTCATAAACATGAGTATTGACATACTGATTACTCTTGTCTTTTTTGACGATTAAACGGTCAATTGGCACTGTCACTTGAGGCATATTTTCAATTTTGCCGCCGTGACTTCCATCGTCATAAACTAATGTGGCAGATGGTGTCCAACTCCGAGTAACCACTAACCCCTTTTCGTGAGCGGGTTGACAAGTTAAGTCCGCACTGTAAACATAGTCATGGAGCATAGAGAATAGTTCAACTACTCGGTAGTCGTTAACGTGACGCGATCGCGAAATACATTCAGAGATTTTCGTAGTGTTAAAATCAGTTAGCTGTTGCAAAGTTTCTTGATAACTTTCCCATCCTGATTCATCCAGAGTATTAGCAAATTCTTGGATTTTATTCCCCACCAATATCACCTTAGCATCTGGAACATTACCCCGACGGTTGCAGCGTCCCGCCCTCTGAATTAAGTTTTCTGGCGGACAAATTTCTGAAATTAAGACCTCACTATTCAAATCGCAGCCAACTTCGATCGCATGGGTTGTTATCAAAATGTAAGGCTGATTATTTTCATCACGATTTTTTAGGTTTTTGTAGCGGTTTGAGCGAGAAAATTCTGAGTCTTTAGGAATATCAGAAATGCGGCCATGATAAAGAAACAAGAATTGTGCGCTAGTATTGTTGCAACCAAAATCATCTTTAACTTTCTGGTAAATAGCGACTGCATCTTTGACAGTTTCAACTACAGCAATAATGCGGCGATTAGGTTGAGATTTCCACTCCTTGAGAACAATTTGAGCAACTTGAGTTTGGAAATGCTGAGGATTATTTGAATCCCGTTGAACTTCATTAAGCCATTCAAAAGCTTTTGTTTCATAACTTTGTTGCTGAAATTCGCGAATGGCATTAAGATTTTCGGAGTTTTTGATGTAATCAATTACTTCCAGATAATCAAAACGCTGGATATTTTCCTCTGGCATTGTAGCAGTCATTAAGATGAGGGATCGCCCAGCTTCATAGAGCGACTGCACCAAGCTATGAAAGTTAGTGAAAGAGATATCATCATAGCTATGAGCTTCATCAAAGCAGATAAGAGTCTTTTCACTATGAGTTTTATCTCTATGAATTCTCAAAGGAAACACAAAGGATTTTTGTTTATCGCCAAAACTAAAATAGCGATACAGAAATTTGTCCAGCGTTGTTAAAATTACATCTCCTTTGTAAAGATGACGGCGAGAATTAATTTTACGATCAACTTTGCGACCGTTTTGGTAAATCAATCTTTCCATTTGGGAACCCGTATCTACTACTAACGAAAATTCCCGGTTTTGATTTTCAGGTAAGGCAGAAAATGTCTTGAGATAATTCTCAATCCGTTGTTTCTGATCTTCTACTAAACTTCGGGATGGCAAAGGTAAAATTAAGCGATAACCTTTGGCTAAACACGGGAATACAATAGCCTCCATTTTGCCAGAACCAGTTGGAGCTTTGAGTAAAAATGCTGGATTTGGATGGGCGATCGCATCCCACACATCTTTTTGCATAGGGTTAGGAATATACTTCCCTTTGCTGAGTGCTTTATACGCAGTTTCGCAATTCCAATCTGTAGAAATATCTCCTAACGAGTGAGATTTAATAAAAACCAACTTTGGCTGCTCTTTTTTGGCTTTTCCTTGATGAGATTGCCACCATTTTTTGACAATATCGTTGATTTTATCTTCCCATTTATCACGTTTCTCTTCCCATTTTTTTAGTCCTTGCTTGTCCTCTTCACTAAGCTTCATTGACCAGTAGGCAAAAGACAAAGGAATTAAGTCATTGCTAAAAGGATAAGGGTCTATTAGATAAGTTGAATTGTCTGATTCGGTAGTGGTATAATCCATGAATGCGCGAGACTCTGCTTGTTCATCATTTCCAATTACTCGACAAGCTAACTCAGCCTCAATTTGATCGCACATTTCCAAAATGTACAATTCATGGGCATAAGTCAGAGGTTCTTTTGTCAAAATTTCTTCATAGTTTTGTGACTCTTTTTTCAACTTGTAAGCATCACGACTAATATCACCTACAGAGAAATCGTGATGTCCTATAGCCAGATACTTTGCCCAAATATCAAGACTATCAGCTAAGAATCTATGCCCTTTAAAAGAGTAAATATATTCTTTAAATTTACCTTCTTTTGTAGTTTTCACCTCCAGTTTAAATTTAGGCGGTTTGCCAATGTCGTGAATTCTAGCCGCTTCATCAACTCGTGCTTTTGATTCTTCCCGTTCAGTTTCAGTGTTCCCAGGAAAATCCTCAATTTTCCAAGCTTTGACTAACTTTCTTACATTACAAACGTGATTGCCAAGAGGCTGAAAGTAAACTACATCAGGAATAGGATTAGTTTTGTCTGGGAAAAAAACTCGACCGAAATCAAAACTACGTTGGCGTTTTGGCTTAGACATTAACTTCACCTCTTAACAAGTTAACAAGGGATACGGGAATATAAATTTCCCCATCGGTGTAGTAATCAAAAGTTGGAGTATAATCCCCTTGTTTTGGGTAATAGGCAGTAACAAAGGGAATAAATCCGTCTACAGGAGTTCGAGTATCATCTAAAAATCCTGCCTCTTCTGAATCAGTTTCATTATTAGCTGGCCAGTTGTAGCGGTAGAGATTATAAATATCACAACCGCCGATAAATTGACCGCTTTGTAATAAGGCTTCCATCGGCATAATTGTTGATGGATAAGCCTTAACCGTTTCGCGCCTTAACTTAATGATTTCAGAAACTTCTGTCACTACAGCAAATCCTTCTTTACCCAGTTTACAACCATAGGTTTCTAAGTCTTGGAAATGTTCTAAACCTGGTAAAGATTCGCTGACGACATAGCCCGTTAGTTCTTCTGCAATCAAATATTCCCAAGTGTGAAGTTGAAAGTTTGCTTTGTCTTTTTCCACATACAATCGGGAAAATATATCGTGATTAAATTCGCGCATTCCTTTGCGGTAGGTTTTATGAACTCCTCGCCAAGTGTTCAAGCTAGGATAGGCTCCTAGCGCGACATAATGACGGGGTAAAGCATAAAATGGGGGGTCATCTTTGTTGATTCGAGTTTCAGGAATTTCTAACCCTATACTCAACATTCCTAGCCTTCGTAAGAATCCCGATAGAGTTGTTGGCGGGACAAAAGGATAGGTGGCAATATTGAGAATTGATCCCGGCAGAATGCGAAATGTCATTGCTGCCGTAGGGGTGAGAAGGATTTTGACACAATACATAAATTACTCCTATAAAAGGGAGAATTTTTATAGTAGGACTGGCTGAAGCCCTACTATAAACTTATTAAGCCTGTAAAACGGTTTCGACAAAGTTGCTCGCGTATTCTTGCAATTTATTCAAAGCTTCATCGCCTATCCAGCGATCGAAGTAAGTTGCTTGGATGCGATCGCGATTACCTTCTGGATATCGGGCAAGACGTAAAAATTCGTTAATTGCCATTTCGGGATCGGTTATAGATGGAGAAATAATCGGGCGTTTTCCCTTCGGGACTAAGTAGCGATCGACGACTAATAATGGAATTTGAGAAGGAGATTCCGCGATCGCGATTCCCTTGGGATTTCCCGCACCAATGCGCGGCAAAGAATCCAGAAAAGCATAGGCAACTGAGGAAAATTCTTGATCCGTAACACTCAACGCGTGATTAGAAACTGGATAAAGAATACCAGGCTGATTGTACTGACGCTTAAATGGTATGGGCGTTTCATCCTTTTGATTTACTAGACGAGAGGGGTGCATTGCCCGTTGTTTCTCGACTGGGTAAATATCTTGAACAGCAACACCGCCACCGTGAGTAACACGACCAATTAAAGTGCTTTTTCCTGGGTCAAGTGCGCCATAGGGAGCGCAAATAGGACAGTCAGGTTTAGCGCAAGTTTTAGGAATACCGCACTGTTGTTTATCTCCTAGCAATTCCCCACTTTTCACCGGAGCCCAAAGCAAGCACCGACGTTCAACGCCTCGCCGTTTAGTTGGGGAAATATAACATTTTTCGATGGATTTCCCGTCTTTAGTCGTCAGCTTAACTATCTCAACTAAATTGACATTAACTTGTACTTCATGCCCAAAATAAAGCTCCTGCGAACCTTCAAGAATGGCATAAATATCAAAGTGCATACGAGGGTTATTTTCATCTGTTTTGGGTAATCCACTCGTTACTTTGGATTCCTTAGCCGTCTCAGAACCATTTTCAGATTGTTCGTTAGTTGTTTGAGTTTTTTTAGCCGCCATGATTAGTTTTTCTCCGTTGTAGATTTCAATTTGCGAACCAATTCAGGAAAACGAGTATAGAGAGAAAGTTTTAAGTTATAAGTTAACTCATTCCACTCCCGATCTTGACTGTAGCCATTTTCAGCAAAGTAGGTATAAGCTCTCATCACATCATCAGCATAGAGAGTTAGCCACGTTTGCTGTTTTTCCGCATCTTTTTCTTCTCGGTTGGTAATTTTTAACTCCTCCAATAATTTCTTTGTCTGGTCATAAACAAAGTAGTTTTCTGGGTTGCAGTAAAGCCGCGCTTGGACATTTGTTTTTTTCTCATCGCCCAGGGTGGCGTAGTAGCAAAAAGCAACTGCATCATCAACTTTTTCAATGATTTTACTTACCTCTCTTTCTGCATCTTCTGGTTTCATTGCCTTTTTAGCTGTGCTTTCTAAAGATTGAGCAAAGGCATAGGTTAAACCAGTTAAAGCCGTCACATCCCTATATAATTTTGCTCGTTTAGCTATTTGGTTTGATGAATCCATATTTACTCCTTGTAATTTCAAGTCTTCTTGAATGATTTGCCAGTAGAGTTGGCGAACTTTCTCTAGTTGCAAATAGTTGATTTTAGCAGCAGCCTTGACTACATTGTATTCAGCCAAAAAGGGTAAATCATCCTCTACATAGCGAACAGCATCGCCTAGAGTCATATTAATTTCCTTACCAGTAATTACAATTGATTGACTGTAGCCTTCGATCAGTCCCTTGATGAACACTAGATGTCTACTGGCTAATTGTTTTGGCTGACTTCCTTGAAGAATTAGCGAGAATTTAAAATCAGCTAAAACCTCAAGGGGAAAAATTGAAGCTATTTTTGCTAGTGCATATTGAACCTGACCGAGTTTCTGGGATGCTAAATCACCGCCACCAGTTCGATCTGATGCTAGGACTACATATCGACCCGCACTTAAATGTAACTCTTTATTAGTTAACATTCTAATGTAGTCTTTAACTTTGAGTTTAGCAGGTTCACTTTGATTGACAGGTTCAAGTTTCAAAATGATGCTTTCATCAGTCACTTTTAGGGGTGACGCAAATGCTAATGCTGAACAGGAAGCACAAATATAAGGTCGATCTTCGCTTGATGATGATTGACGACGCTGGGAAGGTCGCTCAAACATAAATCTGGCTACTTTCCATTTAGCATTTTGGAGAGTAACGCCGCAGGAATAGCAAAAATATTTCCCGTCATCTCCCGCAGATCGCACTTCTTTGATACCTGGTTTTTCACTCAGTAATGGTTCAGGTAATGGAGCGCTTGGCGGATTTTCTAACAGGCGATACATCTCTAAAATACACTGAGTAAAAATATCTCCACGAGTTGAGTTTATCTGGTCTGTAGCCGTTTTAGTGAAACTTTTAGAAATGTTAACAATGTCTTTGAACCGAGCGGGGTTTTGTTGGCGATCGCACTGAATAAACTTAAATGGTTCACCATCTGACTCTGCAAGCAAGTGAATCTTTTGCTGGACGGACTCTTGAGTAAAAATGATTTGAGTAACTAGCTTATCTTGCTGTTTTTGTAACTTGTTTATCTGTGCTGTCTTTAACCCTGAGTCTGCCAATTCACTTTTAATTTTATTTAGCTCTTGCGTTATAGACTGTTGCTCTTTCAGGACTTTACCAAAGGACTTTTGAAAAGCTTCGTTGTACTTTTTCGCTTCCTTTAACTGCATCTCCTCCTTGTCTTGCAACTTTTTTTCTGGAGATGTACGGTCTTTGGCACTTAGTTCGGGATTATCCAGTTCTTTTTTGAGAGCGTCAATTTCATTTTGACGCTTTGTTTGACGCTTTTCAACATCCCGAACAACTGCCAAATACCAAGCCGCTAAAACATTAGATTGCTCTTGTGTCAAAATCGGAATTTCCAAAGTGCTGAAACCGCGTCCAGCCAGAGTAACACTATTGAGCATGACAATAAATGTCTGTACTAATCCTGGTAAATTGTGCTTGGTATCGCCATAAGTTGAGAAAGCAATATTTTCGATAAACTCTCGCCAATATTGACTAAAATCTGCGCGTTCTTTTCGATGGGGAATAAAAACCTGTACATGATAGTCACTTTCGTTGAGTACCGCGATTTGATATTGCTTCTGCAAATACTCTAAAAATCTATCTATAGCACTTTCAATAGATAACCTTGCCTGTAATTCTCCTGGTAATGGCGATTTGTACAAAATCTGAGTTTTTCCAATCTTTTGACCTTGATATATGACTCGATTTTCTTGAAAATCAAGTTTTGGGAATTTGTTCGTACCGACTAAAGAAACCGGGTTTTTTCGCGGATCTGCGGGCGGCAACGAAGTATTTTTGTAAAAAAACCCGGTTTCTGAGGCCCCATGCGAGAGTTTTAATTCTCTAATTAATTTGGAGTCGGCAAAGGTTTTCGCGATATCTATCACCCCTGGATAATTCGCTAATGTAACAATTAGGTTGTGTTTATTGTTCGCGATAACCTTAGCTGCTAAGGCACTCAAGAACATGACGATGTGAGATTGGTCAATATCTGTAACTTCTGGTTCTAAGATTTCTGGAGGCTGCGGATTCCAGTCATCAAATAAAGAGAGTTGCTTCCCAGTCATTAATCTATCTCCTGTTACTCAATCGGTTGATACTCTTACAACTTTTCTCGATCGCGCCTCATAAAGGGTAAGCCTCTGCTAACATAAAGAGACGGTTTTCAATTTTCTCAATATGTGGGAGCAGGCAAAGATGATACCTACTCCCATGTGAGGGTTGCTCTACAGCTTCTACTGCCAGTCGGCGTAGGATGTCACATCACCTTCAGAATTATAGATAGCGAGGCACATAAGCTCTGTAACCCGCCGTTTTAGCTTCTCAACCTCCCTCAGAAGGTTCTCGATCTGTTCCTGATACTCAGCAATTTTTGTAGCAATCTCGTTTGGGTTGTCCATAAGCCCTATCCTGTAAAAAAATTGTCACCAGAGTCAGTCGCCATGTTACCCTTGGAGTTGTGAGTCTACATTGGGCAGTCTGAGCTTTCTGCTCTGGCTGTCTCTCATATTAACAGAAAATTTTACAGTTATAGTCATATAGAGGTAAAAATGTAGAAACTCCTCGTTTGTGCTATACTAATAAATAGCCTCTAAACCAAATCCCTCTCTAGGGATTGAAACATCGTACATATAGAGGTAGAGAATTTTATTCTCAAACAAATAAATCCCTATCAGGGGTTGCAAGTCAGAGTTCTGCTCTGGCTTTTTTAATGGTCTGTGTAAAACCCTCATACTCTATCCTTAATAAGCTTATAATCTGATAATATCCCAACTAAAAGAGCCTGTCAATGTTTTGCACAGATAAAGTGTCCGTATAAATGAGCCGTCAAGATCAATCTATCACCCTCTCCGTTTCCGAACGGGACAAAGCCGAGTTAGAGGCCCTAGCCCTAGAATTCGGCATGAAGTGGGGCGATCGCCCCAACATTTCCAAACTCGTAAAAGCGATCGCCCAACATAAACTCCTAATTGCCCCTAACAACGATTGGAAAGGCAGCCGATTAGAAGCCCTCAAGCACGCGATCGATGCCTTAACCGATCTAGGCAAAATAGAAGATGCTCAAATCATTGCCGAGTTACTTCTGGAAAGAAGCGAACTACCAACCCCTCTGCGTAGAGAAGTAGAGCAATTTTTCCATAACCCCCCTCCCCCTTGGAGGTTAGAAATTGAACGTTATATCCGTCAAGAACAACCCTTTGAACTTACCTACCAAGATGCCGCGGAAAATACTTGGCAGTTTCACATCCACCATGCCAAGATCGCAATGCACGAAGATCGACAATATTTAGATTGTTGGTGTGAAGAAACTGAGGGTAATCAAGACTTAGGCGAACTTCAACATAATCGCTGTTTACGCTTAGATCGTATTCCCCCAGAAGCCGCGATCGCGCCCCTTGATCAAAAATGGCGTTCCTATCTCAGTCAAATTGAGATAGAAATCCACTTATTCAGTGGTTTAGCTTTTGGCTATAAGACAAAACAGACGGAAGACGTGCTCAATGAATGGTTAACCAAGACCCCCCCTGTGCGACGAGTTATCAGGAAAGTCTCTAATACCTTTTGGTTTTTCCGAGAAATCTTGCGCTACGGCGAAGACTGCGAAATTGTCTCCCCTGACAGTGTGCGCCAACGTTTCCAAAAGAAATTGAAAGCTATGCGCGATCGCTACCAAATCGACTAAGTATGCTCTAACCGGGTTTTTTCACCAAAATACTTCGTTCAAACTCTCAATCTCGCTTAAAAAACCCGGTTTCTTTCGTCTCGTGCGTAACGTAGGGACACGGCACTGCCGTGTCCCTACAACGAAAGACAAAAAAAATCCCCCTCTCTTTTTAGGAGAGGGGTTAGGGGTGAACTCAAATCGGGATGACAGGATTTGAACCTGCGACCCCCTCGTCCCGAACGAGGTGCGCTACCAAGCTGCGCTACATCCCGACATTTCACACTAGCCTTTCCATCATAACACAAACTCACCAAAATTGATCCTCCCAAACCGAAAAATTTTCACTAATCTGGGAAATTTCTCTACCCCCTCTTGCATTCCCTGACCCCCTATACTAAACTTAATACTCTGTAGTAAAACTTCACCAAGGCAAGGCAAGCGTGGTAGTAAAGCCAGAATGGTTGCGAGTCAAAGCCCCCCAATGGCAGCGCGTAGGCTCGGTTAAAGAAATTTTACGGGACCTAGACCTCAATACGGTCTGTGAAGAAGCCTCTTGTCCCAATATCGGCGAATGCTTCAACGCGGGAACCGCGACATTTTTAATTATGGGGCCAGCTTGTACCCGCGCTTGCCCCTATTGCGATATTGACTTCGAGAAAAAACCCAAGGCCCTCGATCCTACGGAACCTCTCAAATTAGCAGAAGCCGTACAACGTCTTAACCTCACTCATGTTGTCATCACTTCCGTTAACCGCGATGACTTATCCGATGGGGGCGCGTCCCAGTTTGTTCGCTGTATCGAGGAAGTCCGATCGCGAAGGCCTAAAACCACAATCGAAGTATTAATCCCAGACTTATGCGGAAACTGGGAGGCCTTAGCCATTATCCTCAAGGCCCAACCCGAAGTTCTTAACCATAATACCGAAACCATACCCCGTCTCTATCGGCGAGTCCGTCCCCAAGGGGACTATCAACGGAGTTTAGAACTCTTGAAAAAATGTCGGGAACTTCAACCTAGCGTTTATACCAAATCAGGCATTATGGTGGGATTAGGGGAAACCGATACAGAAGTGCGAGAAGTCATGGCAGACTTACGCGCCGTTGATTGCGAAATATTAACCATCGGTCAATATCTCCAACCTAGTCCAAAGCATTTACCCCTAGAAGGGTATATCACCCCCCAACAGTTTGACGCGTGGAGGGTGTATGGTGAATCTATCGGGTTTTTGCAAGTCGTCTCCTCACCCCTCACCCGTAGTTCCTATCACGCGGCACAAGTCCAACAACTGATGCAACAGTATCCGCGTTAGTAATTGGTAATTGGTAATTGATAGTAGTCAAAAACTCAAAAAACCAAATAATTTTGCTATTCACCAGTAGGGACACGGCAGTGCCGTGTCCCTTCACAAAAATTTTAGAACTGTTCTGGAATCACAGTAAGTGGTGATGAAGATTATTGTAGCCTTTGACTTAGGTCACACATCTATAAGGTAAGCGTTTATACACTACTTATAGAACAAAGGCTCTTAACCTAGAAGAGGCCATGCTGATTACGGAACTTTGCTTGTCACCTCAACCTGTAAATGGGAGCTACTACTCTAGTTACCTCAGAAACAGGAAGAAAAATCTCACAATTGAGGCAATGGGAAAGTTCAGAGCAGTAGCCAAACCCTCTTTACACACCCTCGGTAGTTGTAGCTCAGAAATGTTAGTCATTTTGTAGCCCCAACTCCCATTAAGAGGAAAACTTGAGTCTATGCGGACAAACAGTCCAGATGTCAGCAGAATGACTCATGGAACGAATCACGGTAATGCTTCGTCTGAGTAAAGTGGGTCCCTCATCGAAAGCAACTGCCCTCGTCTAGCATTTTGTCACCCCAAGTGAGATCATAACTATGCCTGGAACCTCTTTTTACCCTAAAGCCGAATACGACGACCAACTAAACGTCAATACCTTGCCGGATGGCGGGATCGAAGATGTAGAAGATGTCGTTGATGAACTCATAGAACTGGATAGCTCGGAGATAGATTCCGTAAAGGCTCAACCGGGTTCAGGTCGTCGCACTACTGATTTAGTCCGTTTGTATCTTCAAGAAATTGGTCGGGTTTGTCTCTTAGGTCGTGATGAGGAGGTCTCTGAAGCTCAAAAAGTCCAGCGTTATGTCCGTTTGGTAGAATTGCGGAGTATCGCGGCCGAAAAAGAAGATGGGCCGATTAAGCTTTATGTTCATTTAATTGAGGTGCGCGATCGCTTATCGGCGCAGTTAGGACATCGCCCTTCTTTGGAACGGTGGGCGAAGACCGCGGGTATTGCGGTGTCGGAATTAAAACCTTCTTTGGCGGAAGGGAAGCGTCATTGGGCTCAGTTGTCTGGTTTGACGGTAGAAGAATTGGAGAAAATTCAAGCCGAAGGGATCGCGTCTAAGGATCACATGATCAAGGCTAACTTGCGTTTGGTTGTGTCGGTTGCCAAAAAATATCAAAATCGTGGTTTGGAATTGTTGGATTTAATCCAAGAGGGGACTCTGGGATTAGAACGCGCTGTGGAAAAATTTGACCCGACTCGCGGATATCGTTTTAGCACCTATTCTTATTGGTGGATTCGTCAGGGTATTACGCGCGCGATCGCGACTCAAAGTCGCACGATCCGTCTGCCAGTCCACATCACGGAAAAACTGAATAAGATTAAGAAAGCACAACGCAAAATCTCCCAAGAAAAAGGTCGCACCGCGACACTCGATGATATCGCGCAAGAATTGGGAATGACAGCCCATCAAGTGCGGGAAACCCTCTTGCGTGTCCCCCGTTCGGTTTCCCTCGAAACTAAGGTGGGAAGCGAAAAAGATACGGAATTAGGGGATTTACTGGAAACCGATGAAGTTTCCCCAGAAGATTTATTAATGCGCGAAGCACTACGCCGGGACTTACAACACCTCCTGGGGGACTTAACCGAGCGCGAACGGGATGTCATTCTTATGCGTTTTGGTTTGGGTGATGGCCATTCCTACTCCCTCTCGGAAATTGGTCGAGCGCTGGATCTCTCGCGGGAACGCGTCCGTCAAATTGAAGCGAAAGCATTACAAAAATTACGTCAACCTAAACGCCGTAACCGTGTCCGTGATTATTTAGAGTCTCTTAGGTGAATTCTTTGAGCATAACTGGGGAATAGGGTGACTCGCTCTATTCCTTTTTTTTCTTTTTAATTTTATCGTGGGTCTAAATGATTTGTACCATTGTAGGGGCAATCCCCCCGTGGTTGCCCCGATCCCCCCCAACCCCCCGCGTGCGGGGGGCAAGGAGGGGTAGGCACTCTTGCACTACCCCTACAAATCTGTATGAATGATTGAGACTTGCGATTGAGCCTTCTCAAGTGGCAATAATTCAGATTATTGGCAAATTGTTCTCATTGATGTAAGATTGTCAATAGGCAGACTTTATTGAAAGGTCACTATGGCACTTTATACACCCGCCTCATTTAAAGCCGAACTCAATGACAAGGGGTGGCGGCTAACTCCGCAGAGGGAAACGATCTTACAAATTTTTCAGAATCTCCCCAAGGGAAATCATCTAAGTGCAGAGGATCTGTATAAGATGCTAAAAAATCGGGGGGAAAACATTAGTTTATCCACGATTTATCGCACATTAAAGTTAATGGCAAGAATGGGGATTTTGCGAGAATTAGAACTGGCAGAAGGCCATAAACATTATGAGATTAATCAACCCTATCCTCATCATCATCATCACTTAGTTTGCGTACAGTGTAATCATACTATTGAATTTAATAATGATTCAATTTTAAAGATCGGTATGAAACAGGCGGAAAAGTCGGGTTTACATTTATTAGATTGTCAATTGACGATTCATACTGTTTGTCATGATGCTTTACGCATGGGTTGGCCTTCTTTAGTTTCTAGTAATTGGTCCTGCCCCCGCGCGATCGCGGCTATTTCTCCCAGTGATTGTGAAGAAAGTCAAGCTAATAATGAAACTTGAAATAATCATGTAGATATTCGATATTAGCCTGGAACTTAAATTCTGGACTAATATCTAAAATTCTCCGATATCGGGGTGTAAATTTTTCAAGTTTGCCGATCTTGCTATGAATTTTTATCTGGGTTTTGACTTTGGTACATCAGGGGTACGCGCTATTATTATTGATGAAAATTCTGCGATAGTTTATGAATCTAACTATCATTTTGAACCCGATAAAAATAGTATTGCCGATCCTTTTGTTTGGCAAAATGCTTTATTTTCTCTGCTCGATAAAATCCCTTTAGATTTAAGGGTTAATATCCACGCGATCGCGCTTGACGGTACATCTTCAACGGTGTTATTTTGCGACGCGACAGGTAAACCCCTCGATCGGGCGAAGGCACGCGCCGAAGGAGATCGGGCAATTCTCTATAATGATGACAGGGGAATTGAAGTAATAGATATTATCAAAGAAATCGCGCCTCCTCATCATACTGTATTAAGCGCGACTTCTAGTTTAGCCAAACTTCTCTGGTGGTTAAAATCTGTTCAAACCTCCGAGTTGAGTGAGTCAATTGCCTCAGATAAATCAAGCGTTGATCTTAATAAACCAGGCTTTTCTCTAACTCCTATTTATTTTCTCCATCAAGCCGACTGGTTAGGATTTTTATTACATGGGAAATTGGGTATAAGTGATTATCATAATGCTTTAAAATTGGGTTATGATGTGGAAAATCTTTGTTATCCTGATTGGTTAATTCAGGGAATTTTACCCTTTTCTGCTGAGATTGATCTCAAATTGCCCCAAGTTGTTGCACCCGGAAACGCGATCGGACCTCTCACTGAGGAAATACGCGATCGTTTTCACTTTTCCTCTGATTGTATAGTATGTGCAGGCACGACAGATAGTATCGCGGCATTTTTGGCCAGTGGTGCCACAATTCCGGGGGAAGCTGTTTCTTCATTAGGCTCAACTTTAGCCATTAAATTATTAAGTCATACCCGCGTAGAAGACTCTCGTTATGGCATTTATAGTCATCGTATTACCCCTCCCTTACCCACCCAAGGAGAGATTTTATGGTTAGTCGGAGGGGCATCTAATACAGGAGGCGCGGTATTAAGACAATATTTTACCGATGCAGAATTAGAGGAATTAAGTAAAAAAATTAACCCAGCCCAAGAAAGTTTATTAGATTATTATCCTTTGGTTAAGAAAGGCGATCGCTTTCCGATTAACGATCCCAATTTAGAACCGAAACTGGAACCCCGTCCCCAAAATAACGTCGAATTTTTACAGGGGATATTAGAGAGTATCGCACGAATCGAAGCCAAAGGTTATCAATTATTGCAACAATTAGGCGCAACGGCTTTAACAAAAGTTTATACCGCGGGCGGTGGGGCGAATAATCCCGTGTGGATGTCCATTCGAGAACGTTATTTAAAGGTTAAAGTCACACGATCGCGTTATGCAGAAGCCGCATTAGGTAGTGCATTATTAGCCCAGAGAAATGTTAAGAATTGAAACAAAAAAAACCAAGAGAGCAAAATAGCATAACCTTTTCTTATACCCCCCATAAAAATCAACGAAAAATCTCTATGAGTAAGGTATTGACAAAAAGTTCTCAAAATGAGAACATAGAAGAGTAGGTAATACCTAAATTGTTGTTCAGGTGGGAGGGACTATCTGACAAAAAACTTATGCTGTTGGGGAAGATTCATGCACGTTATCAGTCGCAAAGCACTGGTTTATTTTAGTCAAATTCATCCAGACGCAGAAATACCTCTTGATGCGTGGTATCGTATTGCCAAATCAGCAAAATGGACAAATATTGTGGAAGTAAAAAAAGTATATTCCCACGCGGATCGCGTAGGGCAGTACACAGTATTTAATATCAAAGGAAATGATTACCGGTTGATATCAGAGATTAACTATCGAAGTCAGGTAATTTTTATCAGAGATATCTTAACCCATTCCGAGTACAGCGAAAGAAGGTGGAAAGAATGATAAGCTTGTTAGGATAACAAATTGTATAAGCTCGTTTTTGTTCATCAATTTGAACAGTGTTTGATATCCTCAATTAGATTCACAAGTTGACGCTATGACTACCACATTAAACCAAGAAGAGTACGCGAAATTATTGCTAGAAACCTTACCCAGAGTGATTGCCACAGAAGAAGAGTATCAACGTGTACTCCAAGAAGTCAGTCGGCTAATGACTTTAGGAGAGACGATGACGGTGGAACAAGCTGAAGTGTTAGAATTGTTAGCTATTCTCATCGAAGAATACGAAGATAAACATTATCAAATGAAAGCCGCGACTCCCCAGGAAATTTTGAAAGAATTGATGCAAGCTCGGGATCTGAAACAAAAAGACTTAGTTGAGGTTTTTGGTTCCAAAGGAATTACCTCAGAAGTTATTAATGGGAAACGGAGTGTTAGTAAAAATCAAGCGAAAGCGTTAGGTGAATTCTTTCATGTATCTCCTGTTTTGTTTTTGTAAAGTGAAAGAATATTCCCCTCAAACTGTGCTACAAGTGAAATAAAAATACCAAAATCAAGAAGCTCATAAAGGCAGTGAAAACAGAAATGCCAACGGGAGCATCCCGATTGTGTAAAAAGCCTTTTTTTGGAGTGGAGGCCTCTGGCTCGCGTTTACATCCCTAGGGAGCCAGAGGCTCACTACAGTTTTAATGAAAAAAGAGTTACCATAAGTGAGGTAAAAACGATGACTAGCCCACAAGAAGATATTACCGTGCAATTTCCCCTCATACGATAACTTCGCTTGCGCCGGAGGCGATCGCGTGTATGAAGACGGGTGTAGAGGCACTGCAAATTTTCACCTCAATGACTTTGATTTCGACAGGCTCATCTCAAAGAATGAGGTATTTTATCTACCAACTTCATAAACAGGTTACACGAAAATAGCTATGACTAAACCACCATTACCACAACCTCAACTCGATCGCGCACCAATTACCGGTGATCAATACGAAGCTTACACCCCCGAAAAACTAGAACTATGGAATGGTTTCTATGATTATGGAGGGCAAGACTTTACAGGTTTTTACCTTGCAGTATTGGCGAATATGGGATTACGCGAAGCAGTTAGTCATGTACCACTTTCTCTCTGGCTAGAGGCAATTCAAGAGTTAGTTTTGGCAAACCCTAAACTTAATTTTGATACTGAGATAGGCGAAGCCATGCTTAACCGATTCAACCGAGGTTTGGAAGATTTACAAGCAGTTGCAGAGTATTTGGAAGAACAAAGTTAGTCGCGATCGCGTTTAAGATTGTTCAATGGATTAAATAAATCCTTTCAGAAGCCCGTGAAACGGCAGTATAAAGCAGTTTTGGTCTCTCATCAACGCCTCCGGGTTCTCTTTTACTAGAGGGTTTTAAGATATCAGCCATATCAAGAAAAAGATGATTATAGGTACTGCCTTGTGCCTTATGAATTGTGATCGCAAAAATATCTCTAAGGTTGTCCCCCCAGGCGTTTAAAAACTGATAATTGGCTTTCTTTTCTTTAGGATTTATCCCACTTTCTCCTATCATAGTTCGCAATTTTTGACTCCCCAACAAAGCACTCGGCAAAAGAATAATCGCGTCAAATTTATTGCCCGACTCACACTCACATTGAAATGAGAGAATTTCACCCGTAAGATGAGATTGGCATAATCGAGGAGCTAATTCTAAATCGCGATCATTAATCGCTCTCTTTATCGGTTCAGAAATGACAATCATTTCCTCTGAATTTGTCGCCTTTATTTGCACGACTTTCTTCTTATCCTCTACCTCTAACCGTGATACAGGGCTGTTCGCGATTAGCTTTTGCCCTGAGAAAAAAGGTTTCTGATGCCCATAAATAAGTTGTTTTAACTGTCGATTAAGGGCATCAACGATCGCGTTCCTGTAAGCCAACACACGGCAAAACGATGTATCTTTCTCAAAACTATCCGACTTAAATATTTCACTGGCCAACCGCAACCATTCAAATTTAGATAGACGTTTAATCGTTTCTCCATCGGGGACTAAACTATGTATTTGACCCGTGTTAACGCCCTCTCTTAACTTCTCACATTCATTAAGAATATGCCCCGTATATCGCATCACTTGAGATAATTCTGGCTTGACTCTAATTCGAGAATCGGAAAAAGCCATTGATTCCACTTCATTGATGGGGGGTAATTGATTCCTATCACCCAACCACAAAACCCGCTCGGCATTGTCAAAAATTTCCTGATAATCATCTTTTTTAACCATTGACGCTTCATCACAAATCACCAAGTCATAATGGCCGATAAACGCGTGTCCTTTAGTGGCAAAATCCTGAAGCCCGGTATCTAAAATTATCGGTTGTTTCCCCAACGACTGTGCCACGGTGAAAACATTACCTTCCATCCCAAATTGGGCTAATGAAGTCTTTAAAACTTTCTTAGCTTTGTGAGTAGGAGCGAGAAATGCGACACTTTTTGGGCTTATTTCCTGAAGTAAATATCCAAGCAAAAAAGTTTTGCCAGTTCCCGCTGCTCCTGACAAACTAGCTAATTTATCATTGCTTTCCCACCACGCGATTAATCCCCGTATCGCGTCTCTTTGCCCCGGGTTTAACAGGTTTAATTCGATGGGTGAAACGTTGATCTCATCCTCAATCAAAATTGGCTCTGACTGTGGTAGTGTTTCCCCATCAAGTGAATCTAACGCGTCTAAAACCTCATCCACCGTCAACACTTTGAGTAATTCCAGTAATCTATCTGCAAGGCGACTTTCTAACCTCACCACCTTAGTCGGAGTTTTGGGCTTACGTCCCGCTCTGGCTCTAGCTCCACCTTTGCCAGCCATCCTGTTACCTCGTGTCTTAAATTAAATTGATGATTGTAACCGCTTTCAATGTAAAACGCAAGGTTTATCAACCACTAAGGCACAGAGACACAAAGGGGAGTGCGAACCCTGACAAGGCTTTGGCTGGATCACATCTCTCTTTTCTTCCTTAGTGCCTTAGTGTCTTAGTGGTTTATTAATGGGAAGTCCTCACAGATTTCCTTAAAGAGACAACATAGTTTAAGCTAAAATATCAAAGAGATATATTAAAGAGAATGACACAAAAATCAGAGAATGCCCGTCAATTAGCTTTTCTTATTCTCCGTGATATTTATCGCCGAGATGCTTTTGCTGATGTTGTCCTCGATCGCGTCCTTTCCCAGTCTCACCTGAGCGAATTAGATCGTCGTTTAGTGACAGAATTAGTCTATGGCACTGTCAGAAGAGCGCGATCGTTAGACTTTATTATCGATCAATTAGCAAAAAAGAAAGCATCCCAACAACCACCAGATTTACGGGTAATATTACACATCGGTTTATATCAATTAGAATACCTGAATCAAATCCCCCCATCCGCCGCGGTTAATACTACTGTCCAACTTACTAAAGATAATGGTTTATCAGGTCTTAGCAGTTTTGTCAATGGTTTATTACGTCAATATCTACGTTTAAAAAATGACCCTGATCCAGAAACACAGAAAACTACTCCCTTAAATCAGTTAAAAGATAGGTTTAATACCTCTCTATCACCTATTGAAAGATTAGGAATATTATATAGTTTTCCCGATTGGATGATAAAATTATGGTGGGCAGAAATCGGGGAAAGCGAAACGGAAAAACTTTGTGATTGGTTTAATCAATCTCCCACTATTGATTTAAGAATTAATCCCTTAAAGACGACTATTACTGAAGTCGAAACGGCTTTTAAATCTCAAGGGATTTCCATGAGTCGTATTCCCTATTTACCCCAAGCCTTAAGGTTAAATGGTAGCATAGGCGCGATTCAAAAATTACCCGGATATCAACAAGGATGGTGGACAATTCAAGACAGTAGTGCCCAATTAGTTACCCATTTATTAGATCCTCAACCGGGGGAATTTATTATAGATGCCTGTGCTGCCCCTGGGGGAAAAACTACTCATATCGCGGAATTAATGCAGGATAGGGGGACGATTTTAGCCTGTGATAAAACTGCGAGTCGTCTGAAAAAACTTAAGGAAAATTGTCAACGTCTGCAATTAAAATCTATTGAGATTTTAACTGGGGATAGTCGCACTTTAGAACAATTTACCGATAAGTGCGATCGCGTGTTATTAGATGCCCCATGTTCCGGTTTAGGCACTTTACATCGTCGAGTGGATGCGCGATCGCGTCAAACCCCGGAGAATATTCAACAATTAGCGATCCTTCAGGGAGAATTATTAGCACAAACGGCGACATTTGTCAAGCCCGGAGGCCTATTAGTTTATGCAACTTGTACCATTCACCCCTTAGAAAATGACCAAGTTATACAACAATTTTTAGAGAAAAATCATCAATGGGAAATAGAAAAACCTTCCCTAGAGTTACCCGTATTGCCATCACCCGAAGGATGGATAAAAGTCTGGCCTCATCAAGCCGATATGGACGGTTTTTTTATCGTAAAATTAACCCGTAAATAGGGGATATAACCGAGAAAAAAATCCCGAAAAATGGTATGAAGGAATGAAAAATTAATAAAGTAGTGCAGGCATCTTGCCTGCTTTCGATCTCAATGACTCCCCGACAAACCAAATAGACATCTCCTAAAAATCGGAGCAATGGCAGGCTAATGCTACCCTACAGTAGTTTATAATATTCCTAAGTATTATAAATTAGACAAAAACGGGGTTGATGAGTTCGCGTAACTAGCCAATGGAGTTAATTATAACCCCCTTGTTTTTCTTGATAACTGCCTTGATCATCATAATTTCGCTCCTCTTGATAACTACTCTTTTTCACAGGATTAGGATTATAAGGAACTACGGAGCCATCTTCCGTCATAATCATACCATAAACAACCTTATTGGGTTGTACAGGTTTCGCCTTAATAATGCCTTTTCTCCCCTCCAATTCTGGCAATTTCGGAAACTTCTCTACAGGCATTCCCTTGACGGCTTCCTTCATAAATTCCCGCCAATTATACGCGGCAGTGGTACTCGCTCCATAGGTAGGATAATTATCATCATTTCCTAACCAAATTCCTGTCACAACTTGGGGAATATAACCAATAAACCACAAATCTCGCGCTTGCTCAGAAGTCCCCGTTTTTCCCGCGACATCGCGATCGGATAAAGCCGCGGGAGAACCTGTTCCACCTTGCACAACTCCTTGTAACATCCAAGTAGTAATCGCGGCGCTTTTCTTATCTAAAGCTGCTTTGGATTTAAAATTAGCATTATAGATAGTTTCACCCCGTTGATTAATGACACGACGAATGCCGTGGGCTTCTGTAAATTGCCCTTCTGCGGCTAAAGTGCCATAGGCATTAGTTAACTCTAATAAATTGACTTCCGAGGAGCCCAACGCGAGGGAATAAATGGGATTTAATTTAGATTTGATTCCCATATCTTGTGCCATTTTAATTGTGGGTTCAAAACCGACTTCCATCAAAACTTTAACCGCGATTACATTTACCGAATTTGCCAAAGCATCGGACATCGAGCGCCAACCACTAAACTTTTTACCGTAATTATTCGGTTGATAACCATCAATAATAATCGGTGCATCTTCATAACTATCATAGGGAGAAAAACCTGCCGCGATCGCGCTGGCATAAACCAACCCTTTAAAAGTCGAACCCGGTTGACGGTGAGCTTGAGTAGCGCGATTAAATTCACTTTTCTTAAAATCACTACCTCCCACCATTGCTTTAATTTCTCCCGTGCGACTTTCAAGAGAAACTAAAGCCGCTTCTTCAAAACCTTGACCTTTTCCATCCAATTCTACAGCATCTTTAATCACCTTATCCGCGACTTTTTGCCAGTCAAAATTCAAAGTAGTTTCAACCGTTAACCCCCCCGTTTCCAAAGCATCCTTAGAAATAAAACGAGGTAATTCCTTAAGGATATATTTAGCAAAATGAGGCGCTTTGACTTCCAAACGTTTTGGAGCACTGGGTTTCACGACAACGGCTTCCCCCATTGCCTTTTGCGCTTCTGCCGCGGTAATAATACCAGCATCAAGCATTTCCTTCAAAACAATATTACGGCGATCTTTAGCATAATTAGGATTAACCAAAGGAGAATATTCCGTTGGTGCAGGAGGTAAACCCGCTAAAGTCGCCATTTCCGCTAAAGTTAATTGATTGACAGGTTTACTAAAATAAACCCAAGCAGCATCCGCGACTCCATAAGCACCCGAACCCAGATAAACGATATTAAGATAACGCTCCAAAATTTGATCTTTATTCAATTGTTTCTCAATTTTTTGAGCCATCAAAGCCTCTCGGACTTTTCGCAAAATACTTCTTTCTTGATTGAGAAAAACAATGCGTGCTACCTGTTGGGTAATGGTACTACCACCTTGAACTAAATCTCTCGCGACAAGGTTAGAAAATATCGCGCGAAAAATACCTTGATAATCTACCCCTTTATGTTCATAAAAACGACGATCTTCGATCGCGATAAAGGCTTTTTTTAATAAATCGGGCATTTCACGAAGTTTTAACTTTTCGCGTGTGGTATTTCCACTTTGTAACAAAATCGTACCATCGGCTGCTTTAATAGTAATACTACCATCACGGTTAAAGGAAGAAATATCTGTTACTGGGGGTAAACTTTGTTCAATTTTGTGGAGCGTCCACCAAACATAACCAATACCGGTACCCGCGGTTCCAACAATAACAACTCCTACCCAAAACAAAGGACGTTGATAAATGGCTTTTTTACCCTCGGGAGGTTTGGGCAATTTAGCTAGTAAAGATTGTAACCATTTTTCCCACTTAGTTTTATTTTGTGCAATGGGTTGAGAATTTAATAAAATTTGATACAATTTTAACCATTGCCTATTATTTTCTTTAAGAGATTCCGAGGAATTAGTTACAGATTCACCACTGTTAGTTTCCGAAAGAGTCGAGGACTCATTTTCACCACTACTATCCTCTAAAATATTATTGGGTGAGACAACAGGCGAGTTTTCTGAGTGTTTTTCCGTCATAGAAGTATATCTAATAAACTGATTCGTGTTAGTCTTGTAAAAATCTGGTTAAAGAAAGGAAAAAGACGTTAATTTAGATAGGAAGTGACAAGAAAATCCGTAGCCAATGTGATGAAATTTCTTGGAAGTATTAGGTGTTAAATAGTAGGTATCAACCTAAAATATAACACCTTTACTAACCTTCTTCCTTCTTCCTTCTTCCTTCTTCCTTCCTTCTTCCTTCCTTCCTTCCTTCCTTCCTTCTTCCTTGTTTTTATACTCCCGCGTGGCCTAAAGCTATGGCTGCGACAAGCATACCAAGAACAAGGAAAGGTTGAGCACTTGCTTGATATTTAACATCATTTTCTAAAGGATTGCGTAGGAAGTACATATCCTGAAAAGTAATTTGGGGGATCACAAATAATAATAGGATCGTCGCGTAGAGGTTTTGATGAATCGTGATCAGGTAAAGCCCGATCGCGATTTGGAAGACATCAATCATCAAAACACAAATCCACGCGGCTTTATCAACGCCAAACATCACAGGTAAAGACTTTAATCCTAATTGTCGATCGCCCTCCACACTCTTAAAATCATTAACAATGGCAATGCCTAAACCCGACAAACTATAAAATAGAGTCAAAATGACAATAGTGACATCTAATTTACCAAATAATGCTTGGCCTGCACACCACGGTAACGCGATATAACTCGCGCCCAAGGCATAATTCCCTAACCAGCCATTTTGTTTTAACTTTAATGGAGGCGCGGAATAAATATAAGCCAGAAATGTCCCTAATAGAGTTAATACTGTCATTGTGGGGAATTCATGGCCAGCCCAAACATCTAAAAGATACGCGATCGCCAGTCCCGCGGCTAATAAGACAAAAATTTGGGTGACAACTTGAGGAATAGAAATCGCGCCAGAGGGAATCGGGCGATAGGGTTCATTAATGGCATCAATTTCCTTATCGTAAAAATCATTAAGGGTTTGTGTATAACCTGTCATCAAGGGCCCTGTCATTAACATACAAGCCGCGGAAATTAAGACATTTTCGATAGTCCAAGAAAATTGACCCGAAGAAGCCGCGCCACAGAGAACCCCCCACATTAAAGGAATCCAAGTAATGGGCTTCATTAATTGCAAACGAATTTTCCAGATCGACGTTTCCCCAGAGTTAGCCCCTTTCATCCCTAATAATTGACGAGTTTTCGCGTCGCGATCGTTCGTAGTAGGGGTATCGGCAGTCGTTTCGGGGGAAACAGGAGAAGGTGGTAAGTCAGACATATTAGTTAACGCGATCGGTATTGCAGTAAATTCATGGCAGAGGGTGAGCCGAAAAGAAATCCGGTTTCTGCCCTAGTTCTAAATTCTGACTAGGATAGCATCAATCTTCCCGTCGCGTTATCCACCTTATTTTTAGGAGATGTCTTATATAGCAAGTCTAAATAATTCATACAGATTTGTAGGGGTAGTGCAAGAGTGCCTACCCCTCCTTGCCCCCCAACCCCCCCTTGCCCCCCGTACACGGGGGGAATTGCGGGGGGGGGGATCGGGGCAACCACGGGGGGATTGCCCCTACGTTAATTGTGCAAATCATTTATACGCACTATATAAGGTGTGAAATACCGCTTGGATTATCCCGAAGAGCTTGCTAAACTAAAGCACTGTAGAAAAAATCTATTAATTGATCAGAGGTGTACGCGTGCTAGACGAACAAGCAAAAAAGACTCTTCTACGAAAGATCCCTCACGGACTTTATATCTGTGGAGTCAAAGAAGGTGAAGAAGTCAACGCGTTTACCGCGAGTTGGGTGATGCAGTCATCCTTTAAACCACCTTTGGTAGTTAACTGTGTGCGCCAAGATTCCAGATCCCACGCGATGATTAAAGCCAGTGGTGTTTTTGCCCTCAGTTTTCTGGACGCGGGGCAAAAAGAGCTCGCGCAAAAATTCTTTCAACCCCGTCGTCGCATCGAGAATAAATTTGAGGATGTGGAATTTTACACTGGGCCCGAAACTGGTTGTCCCATTATTTCCGATACCCTTGGTTATGTGGAATGTCAGGTAGTCGGTGCTATTGAACATGGCGATCATACCGTGTTTGTGGGAGAAGTCATTGGGAGCGCGATCCACCGAGAAGGCGATCCCCTTTTATTAGAAAGTACAGGTTGGAATTACGGCGGGTAAATTCTCCTGGGGTGTTGGCGACACCAATAGACATCTCCCAAAAATAAGGTCCCTAGCAGGCTAATGCCTCAATCCTAGGCAAATCCCAGGCAAGATGCCTCGGCCACAATAGTTGTTGGAGATGTCTAATACCACATCAAAAATTTTCCTTCTTCCTTCTTCCTTCTTCCTTCTTCCTTCTTCCCTCTTCCCTCTTCCCTCTTCTTTAAAAATATGCCCTTAATTCAAGTAAAAACATCGATCGCGCAACCGGATCAAGCCATTGTGGAGCAAATCCTCAAAAGTCTATCCGCGGAGTTAGCCAAACAAGTCAGTAAACCCGAATCCTATGTAATGACAGCCTTTGAAGCAGCCGTCCCCATGACATTTGGGGGGACATTCGATCCCGTCTGTTATATGGAAGTGAAAAATATTGGCACCATGAGTCCCAACCAAACCAAGGCAATGAGTCAAGGCTTTAGCCAAAAGATTAATCAAATCTTAGGAGTCCCCGTTAACCGCATTTATATTGAATTTGCCGATGCCAAAGGCGCGATGTGGGGTTAACTGCAACTGACAAAATATCTATATTTACCCAGATTTGAAATAGGTAATTCTCGGAGTTAGTAATGGACAGACTAATTAGTATAGCTGAACTAGGGCAACTCAAAGCTGTCAGTGTAGACATGATCGTTGGGAGAAGGAGGGATGAGGCCCGCGGACTTTGTAGAGCCAAAAAGGGGTACACAAGCTACACAAGCATGATATAACATACAAATAAAATAAGGTTTTTAGAGGTTAATAAACAAGATGACGCTCACATACTGCAAAGGACTCCCGACACCGATAGATGAGTTAAACGCAATTGGCAAAACTCAGCTTGAGATGTTTTTGAGCGCTTACACACCAATATTTCACAAAGCGGTATGTGAAACCGTCAACTTAATGCTGTCAGGAGAAGACTTTAACAAGTCACAATGGAACACCCACCTCCAAAAAAATTACGGCATTAGTAAACGTCATGCTAATGGTGTAATATCATCGGCTAAGGGTGCTGTTGATGGTGCTAATGAGTGCCGGATTTTATATAGAAAAACCTTAGAGAATCAGGCTAAATCTTGTGAAACTTGGCTGCAAAAAGCGGAGAGAAAACTCAAATTAGCTCGGAAGTTTTACCGGAAAAAAAACTGGCAAAATAGTAAATCGGGCTGTGTGTTTCCTTTGTCTAGTTCCTTAAAGTATCGTCAAACTAACTGGCAAAACTTACGCTTTCAGATACACAATAAAAAACGTAAGTTAACCCGGTATCGGCAAATATTAGCCTCCCTAAAGTCAATACCTGTAAGGGTGAGAGTGCCTAAGAATCAAGCTTTTATCGTTGGCTCTAAGGAGGAATCTTACGGTAATCAAGTGTGTCAGTGGGATGGCGATAATTTAAGAGTCAGAGTGCCAGCTTGTTTAGAGTCTAAGTTTGGTAAATATGTCGAGTCTAAAATTGGCGATTTCCGGAGCAATATTAACAGATTACCGGCTACGGGTGCTAAAACTTGGCACTTCTATTACAAGGATGGTAAATGGTGTGTTGCTGTTAGTTTCACGCCGTCAGAAGTTACGCAGGTATCACGTTCTGTAGATTATGGTTGTATTGGGATTGACATGAATCCTCTTTCTATTGGTTGGGCTTATATTGATGCGGTTGGCAATCTAAAAGCTCACGGTCAAATACCATTACAAACTGGTTTACCCAAGGGCAAGCAACAAGCTCAAATTGTGAAAGCGTGTCGGGAATTATCGGCGTTGGCTACTAAATACCAATGTCCTATAGTGGGTGAAGAATTAGATTTCTCTAATAAGAAAGAACAACTTAGAGAAAGGGGTAATAAATATGCTCGAATGTTATCTTCTTGGGCTTATTCTGAATTTTTTAAGTTATTGAATTATATACTTTCTAACAGAGGGATTGAGCTAATAACGGTCA
>Ga0209175_10000149_pt1 | contig 49625 bp, 44 predicted proteins | sample JI91814C2DNA_FD_187506 | JGI IMG/M metagenome (GOLD analysis project Ga0209175, IMG submission 187506) | Wastewater effluent complex algal communities from Wisconsin, to seasonally profile nutrient transformation and Carbon sequestration -... | ecosystem: Engineered > WWTP > Effluent > Algae...
GCGCGAGGAACTGCCGCTCGGCGATGGCCGCGGCAAGGGCATCGGGGTCACCCGAGTTGAGCAGGCCCTTGAGGACGACCCACCGGTCGGAGACGTTGCGGTCGCGGGCGGCGTAGATCCAGCCCAGGCCACCGTGGGCGATCGCCCCGGCGACGACGTACTGACCGCCGACGACGTCGCCGGGCTTGAGCTTCGGGGTGAAGGAGAAGGGGTTGCGGCACGCGGGGCAGAACCCCTCGGTGCGACCGGGCTGCCCGTCGCGGGAGCGACCCACCGGTGACCCGCACGAGGGGCAGGTGCGCCGGTCCTCGGGGACCATCGGGTTCTCGAGCACGGCCTTGGCCGCGTCGACTGCGGCGACCGGGGGGATCGTCGTCAGTCCTGCGCCGAGACGGGCCCCGCGCAGCCGGGTCGACGAGGTCCCGACCCTGCGGGTGACCGAACTGCCGCCGGTCCCGGCGCGCGCGGAGCCCAGGGCGGTGGACGCGAGGCGGTTCGATGCGCGCGACACCGTGGACGGGCTGTGGGCCACCCCGGCCGGTGCCGTGGCGGTGGATGCCGCGCCGGCTGGTGGGGCGTTCGAGGTGGGTGCGGCACTCGAGGTGGGTGCGGCAGGCGAGCCGCAGACGTCGCAGTAGCCGTCCAGAATCGAGCCCGTGCAGCCGGGCTCGGCGCAGGCCGTCGTGCTCATCGGTGTCCTCCCCGTGTCTGGTGGATCGATCCGCCGCCCGTGGTCGGCAGCGCCCCCAGGTAGGCCTGGTAGGCCGCCATGAGGGCCCGTGCCCGGACCAGGTCGGCGGGCGAGGCGTCCACGGTCTCCCGCACTCGCCCAGCGAGCTCGTCGAGGTCCGCCAGGAGCGCCGTTCCCGACCCGCCCGCGGCCAGGGTGGCCTTGGCGGCGTACGCCTCGAGGCGGCCACGCAGTTCGTCCCGCTCCGCGAGGGCCGAGGCGTACGCGTCCTGGGCGATGGTCAGGGCGCGCCCGACGGCATCCAACCGCACGAGGTAGGCGTCGACGGCATCCGGCTCGGTGGGCACCGGGCCGAGGGCCGAGACGTCGGGCACGGCGAACCGCGGAGCCGGCACGACCTGCGCCACACACCGCACCTCGAGCGCGCGGACCGCGGCACCACGCGCCTCGAGCTCTGCGCGAAGGGCACGAGCGCGGGCCTCGTCGTGGGCGTCAGCCCGCCGGGTGGACGCACCGACGATGAGGTCCCGTTCGGCGCGCGCGCACTCCTGCTCGAGGGGACCGAGCAGGCCCCCGACGTCAGCGCCGCGCTGGGCGCGGGCCGCCACGTCGGACAGTCTGGTGTCGAGTCGGTCGAGGGTGGCGCTCGCGGACTGCCGCCCGATGGCGCTCTCGCGCTCGACGAGGTCGCGGACCCGTTCGACCGAGGCGCGCAACGACCGCAGGCGCGCCTGGACGTCGGCCTCGGAGGCGTCGAGGCCGAGGCGGGCGCGCAGGGAAGCGGCGAGGGCGTCGCTGAGGCGGCAGGCCTCGGGCAGCGAGACCGCCAGCGCTCCCCCGGCGGAGACCGGCCCCCCAGAGGTCGTGGTGTCGAGTCGTCCCCAGATCAGGGTGGACAACCGCTCGAGCTCGGTCGGGCCGACACGGCCCGAGTCCCACGTCGCCACGAGGAGGTCGTGCCGGTCGGCGACAGCCTTCCACAGCGCCATCGACAGCAGCAGGTCACCCGTGTGCGTCGACCCGTCACTCGCGGCGAGGGCCGCCTCGTCGATGTGGTCGAGCTCGCGCTTGCGCTCCTCGCGCCAGGTGCCGAGGGCGCTGAGGTACTCCAGCGCGTCCTGCGCCTGCAGCGGCTGCCCGAGTCGACCGGGCGCCCGGGGTGCGGTGGCCTTCCTCGCCACGGAGATCACGGGTTCCGCCCGTAGACGGGGGCCGGTGGCTTGGGGGCCGGGCCGAGGGCCTCGGCGAGCCACGTGGTGTAGGTGGCCTTCCAGCGGCCGTCGGCCTTCATGTCGGCGAGCACCCCGTTGACGAACCGCACGAAGTCGACGTTCTCCTGGTTGACCCCCAGCCCGTAGGGCTCGGCGGTGAAGGCCGCCCCCTGGACGACCTCGACGAAGGGGTCCTGTGCGGCCAGGCCGGCGAGCACCGTGTCGTCGCCGGTGATGGCGTCGACCGCCCCCTGCTGGAAGAGCACGAGGCACCCGGTGTGCGTGCTCGCGCCGACCGCCTCGACCCCCTCGAAGGTGCGCAGCTTGTCCATGCTCGTCGACCCGTTCGGAGCACAGACCTTCTTGCCGACGAGGTCGCGGATGCCGGTGATCTCACCTCCGCTGTCGGTGCGCTCCCCGAGCCGGACCATGACCTTCTGGCCGGAACGGTAGTACTCGGTGGAGAAGGCGATCTCCTTCCACCGGGCGCAGGTGATCGTCATGTTGCGGGCGACGATGTCGACGCTGCCGTCCTGGAGCGCGGGCAGCCGCTGCGCCGCGGTGATCACGCGCAGCTCGACCTTGTCCGGGCTGCCGAAGATCGCCTGTGACACCGCGCGGATCATGTCGATGTCGAAGCCCTCGATGCGGCCGTTGATCGGGTTGCGCGCGGCCAGCGTCAGCGTGTCGGCCGAGACACCGGCGATGAGGCGGCCACGCTGCTGGATCTCGCGCATCGTCGAGCCGGCGGGCATCGCACCCGGTGCAGGCATGGGTTTGAGCGGTTCGTAGGAGGCCAGGCAGTTGGCCGTGACGACGTCGGTGCCCGTCGGCGCTGGCGACGGGCTGGCCGACGGCGACGGCGTGGCCGAGGGGCTGGCCGTGGGTGACGGGGTGTACAGGGGGGTCGGGTCGTAGGCCCCTGCGCTGGAGCAGGCAGCCGCGAGCGTCACAGCGGCGACGAGGGCGAGGGCGGCGCCCGCCCTGGACGTCTCCCTGGACATCGCCGTCGCCGTCACCCTGGAGGTCGTTGCGAAGGTCGCCGTGGCGGTGGCCCTGACGGCGGCGCTGCTGCGACCGGCTCGCGTCTCGCGGCTCATCGGTACTCCTCCAGTCGCTGCGAGACTCCCCACCAGGACAACCCTGCCGCCAGCAACCCCACGAGCACGCTCAGGATCCCACCGATGGGCAGCCAGCCCCCGGTGTCGGCGAGGGAGGAGGCGGTGCGGTCCGCGACGTCGCTCAGCACCTGGGCGGAGTCCTCGTCGAAGGCCGCGAAGGTCGTGTTCCCGGTGCCGGCACCGGTGCCGGTTGCCAGGTCCACGGCGCCGTCCCAGTCACCGGAGTCGTCCAGGGCCCGGATCTCCTCGTGGGCGGCGACGTAGTCGGCCCACAGCTGCTCGTCCAGGCCGGTGGCGACGAGGTTGGCATCAAGCGTGGCGAACTGCGTCGTGACCGCCTCGGACGACGCCGCCCAGGCCTCCTGGAAGGCTGCCCCCGACCCACGAGCGATCAGGGTGAGGCTCTCGTTGGCCTTGGCGTCGAAGGCGGCCGTGCGCGCGGCGGCGACAGCGCGGGTGGCGGCGTACTCGCCGTCGCGAGTGGTGTCGACATCGGCCTTGACCCCGAGGAGCCCGGCGGCCCCGCCCACGAGCGTGACCAGCACGACGAGGGCCGCACCGGCCAGCGGCACGTTGACGTACCTGTGGGAGTGCCGAGCGATCCAGGTGAGGGCTGCGCCGAGTGCCGCGAGGGCCAGCAGGCCGGGGACCATCAGCCACCACAGGGCCTGGCCTGCTCGGTTGAACTCCAGCGCCACGCGCTCGTCGTTGGCCTGCGCGAGGTTGCTGAGCAGGGGCAGTGCCTGCGCCCGCAGGTCCGCGCTGGCCGAGCGAAGGTACTGCGCGCCGATCGGCAACCCCTGACGGTTGTTGGCCCGAGCGATCTCGATCTGACCTGCGTACGCCACGAGCTCGGTGTTGAGGGCGGCCAGCGCGGCGCCGTCGGCGGGCTGGTTCTGTGCGGCCTCGGCGATGAGGGCGGATGCCGTGGCGATCGCCGTCGTGTATGCCTCGCGTTGGCTGGCCGGCTCGAGGCCGCCGACGAGGAAGGCAGTCGTGGCGACGGCGTCGGCCTGCACGACGTTGGTCTGGATCGCCTGGATCCGCACCACCTGGTCGGCGTTCGCCGCGGCCCGATCGACGGCGCCCGACGCCGAGCGGAAGGCCTGCGCAGCGCCGAGCCCGAACACCAGGGCCGCGACGACCCCGAGCACCCCTAGTGCACGCAGCCGGCCGGGCGTGCCGGCCAGCAGCCCCGTCAGCGCGCTGCCGGCTGCACCGGACGGTGCCGGGGCCCCTGCCGGTGGCGCAGGCGGGGCGGGCGTTGCGGCCGGTCGGCCTGCCGAGGCCGCAGTGGCGGCGGCCGCCGCAGCACTGGGGGTCGGGGGCGGTGGCGGGGTGGCCATCGCTGACGTGGGGGTCGTCACGGGGTGCCTCCAGATGACGTGGGCTCGTGTGACGCAGGAAGGTCGGGGTCGGCTCCGTCGACGGCCAGGTCCTCCGACGACGGGGGTGCACTGGCGACCGCGGGCATGTCGTCCGGTGCAGCATCGTCCGCGGGCATGTCGTCCGGTGCTGTGTCGTCCTGTGGCTCGGTGTCGAAGTCCTTGGCGACGAGTTGCCGCAACTGTTCCAGGGTCGGGTTGTCGACCTTCCGCAGCCGCCACGCGTGGTGACCGATCGCCGCCTCGAGGGCGTTGCGCGAGAACCGGCCGTTGCCGAAGCCGTCCCCCCGAGGGGTGCGGGCCAGCACCTCCCGGAAGCGCTCGACGGCCTCGGGGAGCACTTCGTAGTCCGCACCCTTGGCCACGTGCAGCAGGATCGCGACGAGCTCGTCGTCGGTGTAGTCCTCGAACTCGATGGTCGTGCGGAAGCGGCTGGCCAGACCGGGGTTGGCACCGATGAAGGTCTCCATCGGCGCCGGGTATCCCGCCACGATGACGACGAGGTCGTCTCGGCGGTCCTCCATCTCCTTGACGAGCGTGTCGACGGCCTCGCGCCCGTACTGGTCGCCACTGGGGCCGCTGCTCGTCAGGCTGTAGGCCTCGTCGATGAAGAGCACTCCCCCGGCCGCGGAGGCGACGACCTCGGCCGTCTTGGTCGCCGTCTGCCCGAGGTAGCCGGCGACGAGTTCCGAGCGGTCGACCTCGACGAGGTGGCCCTCGGAGAGCAGCTCGAGCGCCTGGTAGATGCCTCCGACAAGACGGGCGACGGTGGTCTTCCCGGTGCCGGGGTTGCCGGTGAACACCAGGTGGCGCGTCATCGTCGGCGCCTTGAGACCGGCATCCACCCGAAGCTTCTCGACCCGCAGCACCGCCACCTGGCGGTGGATCTCGCGCTTGACCCGCTCGAGGCCGATGAGGCCGTCGAGCTCGGCGAGCAGCTCCTCGAGGCTGCGGGCGGGTTCCGGCGCCTCCTCGACCGGCTCCGGCGCAGCGGGATCGACCTGCGGCTGCCCCGCGGGCGCGGGTGCCTCGCCCCCCGGCACCGACGTCTCCCACGCCGCGACGGCCGGGTTCGGCCACGTCGCAGGCCTCAAAGGGATGTGCTCCGGTACCAACCCGGGACGCACCCGGCTGACCGCACCGAGCTGGGCGGCGGCGGCGACCGACGCGTTGCCGATGACGCGCATCGTCGGTTCACCGAGACCACAGGCTGCCGACGCGACCCGCGCCAGCGCCTGCGCGTAGTCACCCGCGGACGAGGACGCCTGCGCGACGAGGCCGCTCAGGATAGCCGTCGGCGACTCCCGCCAGCGGCGGCCCCTGCTCGCCGCGTCGAAGAAGGCCTGGGTCGCCGAGGCACCGGATGCCGTGACACCGGCTGCCGCGGCCCAGTCACCGGCCGCGCCCGGCGCGGACTCCGCAACGGCTGCGGCGAGCTGGAGGGCTTCACGACGCGCCGCCGCCACGTCGAGCCCGGCGCTGGAAGCCAGCGCCGCGACGGCATCCACCGCCTCCTCGAGCGTCGGGGTGGCCTTCGGGTCGGTGTGGTTCTGGGCCGGGGTCATGCCGCCCCGGACCCGGACGGTGGCTGGAGGCGCTGCGGCCCGGCTGGCCCGTCCTCCGGTGACGGGGCCGCTGACGGGGGCGGGAGCGGTGGGACCACGGTGCCACCGACGTCGAGGGACCCTCCGTTGCTCGCCGAGCCGAACTTCTCGGCGAGGAAGCGGCCGTGAGCGACGAGGGCGTCGGCGTCCTCACGGCAGACGGCATCGAAGACCTGGTCCATCGTCGCCGCCAGGAGGTCGAGCTGGTCGACGAGCACCATGAGCGATGACTTGCCGTTGTCCACGGGACGGTTGTCCGCGAACTGGCGCGGCAGGCGGAGGTAGCCGCCGATCGCCTCGGGCAGGTAGTTCGTCGCGGTGGCCATCACCGTGTAGGCCCGAGGGCTGCCGGCGCCCAGGCGCGACAGCCGCGGGATCGTGTCGCGCACGACGTGGTCGATCCTGCGCACCCTCGAGGCGACCGGGCCGGGGACCGCCCCGTCGGAGACCATCGCAGCGACCCGGTCCAGGGAGGCGAGGAGGTCATCGCTCGTCGGCACCGAGGGCACCACGAGCCGATCACTCGCGGAGCCCTGCTCGTCGCGACCGAACAGACGGCCGAGGAAACCACCCGACATGTGCTCACTATGCCCTGAGCGCGGGATCAGCGTGCGCCGCCGCCCGGTTCGCCGAGATCGAGTGAGCCGTGCACGAGCGGGTCGTGCTGGCGCTGGACCCGCTCGAGGTAGGCCTGCGACTTGGTGACCTCGGTCTCCAGGGTGCCGATGGTCGCCGCCATGGTGTCCAGGGCCTGCACCTTGAAGGCGTCGATGGCATCCATGGTCGCGTAGATGTTGGCGAAAGCCGCCTGGAGCTGCGGAAGGCCGACCGTCGCGGACGCGGCCTGCTGCTGGATCTGCACCGAGTTCTCGCGCAGCATCTCGCTCGTGCGCTGGATCATCCCGCTCGTCGTCGTGTTGAGCGCCGTGATCTGGTCGAGCACGAGCTTCTGGTTGCCGAGCGCCTGCGCGACGATGACGGCGGTCCGCAGCGCCGAGACCGTGGTGGTCGACGCGCGGTCCACACCCTTGATGAGCTCGATGTTGTTCTTGATCACGATGTCGATGGCCAGGTAGTTCTGGATCGACACCGCCAGCTGGGTGAGGAGGTCCTGGTGCTTCTGGCGGACGTAGAAGAGCACGTCGTCACGCAGTGCTCGCGCCTTGTCGGGGTCGGTGGCCTCGAGCTCGGCGACGCTGGCTGCGAGGCGCGCGTCGAGCCGCTCGGCGACGTAGACGTACTGGTTGAGCCGCCCCATGGCCTTCCAGAGCTGCTGCTTCTCGAGGTTGAGCGCGGCGTTGTCCTTGGCGAGCTCGTCCTGGCCGTCGCGCAACGCGTGCAAGATGCCGTCGAGGTGGCTCTGCGCTGACTGGTACTTGCGGAAGTAGTCGTTGACCTTGTCGCCGAAGGGCAGCATGCCGAGCAGCTTCTTGGTGCCGGTCGCTTCCTTGGGGTCGAGGTCCTCGACGGTGCGGCGCAGCTCGAGCAGCGTGGCCCCGACCTTCGAGCCCTGCGACAGGCCACCTTCCTGCAGGGCCTTCACCGGAGACTTCAGCAGCCGGTTCGACGTCTCGGCGGCGGCGCGGATGTCGGTGTCGCCCATGGTGCGCACGTCGGTGGCCTTGGCCGCGAACTCCGGCGACCGGGGCGCGGCCTGCAGCAGCGTCTGGAGGTAGTCGTCGACCTTGGCGTCCAGGCCCGGAAGCGCAGCGGCCTCGACGGCCGGAGCCATCTTCGGGGCGGCCGTGGCGGCGACCACGGCCGGCGGCTCAGGGACCGTCAGGGTGAGGGTGGCCTCCGGCGGCGTGAGCGGCTGCGGCGTTGCGTCGGACATCGTGGTCCCTCTTCCTGGGTCTGCTTCACCTGCACGGTCCGCCTCCCCGTGGGCGGAGCGCCAATGTACCTCCCACCCGCTCGGATCGCGCGGATCCGGCTGCTTCGGGCGTCGTGTGGTGAGAACTGCCAAACGGCCCAAGAACGACGAAGCGGCCAGAGGCTCGATTCTCGTCGATCCTCAGGCCGCCTCACGTGGTCGGGCTGACAGGATTTGAACCTGCGACCCCTTGACCCCCAGGCGTCCAGATGGCTCCCGAGAGAGCGATTTCCGCGTGATTCCGGACGCTAGATCATGCAGAGCGCGTCACGACATGCATGGTTCCCATGATTCTGGTCCCCTTCTGGTCCCCCTCGCAGGGGACGCAGAGGGGCTCTCTTGAGGCGCCTCCTACGCCGACTGCTCCTTACGACCGCATCGCGCGGCGAGCGGCGACTTGACCCAGTCAAGGGGTGGGCACTCCCCCGCGCTTCTCCGGGTCAGCAGACGCCTGCCATGTCGGTCACCCTCGCTATCGTCGTTCTATGGGTCGAGCGCAACCCGCGCTCGATCGACTGGAATACACACCTTCGCGAGGGAAGCACCATGGGTTCGTCTGGCAGGGGCCGAAAGAGGCCACGTAGACGAGGCCCGACCGCGTCACGAGGTGCCAACACTCCGACGCCGCCACACCCTGCGGACAGCGACGCGCGCGAAGAGCTGTGGCGGAAGCTGAGGCACGGCTCGCGCAACGTCGCGGGTGTCACTTGGCAACTTGCTGTCTCGGTGCACGTGCTTGTGATGTCTCGTGCAGGCGTTCTGCCGTTCACCACGCTAGTTCCCGAAGGCTTCGAAGACCTCGACTGTCGCACCGCTACAGGCGACGAGACCTTAGTGCAGGTGAAGGAGGTCAGCGCCGGAGCGGGACAGCTAGAGACTTCAAGAATCCGCGACGCGATCTTGCACGCTATGCATGCGACTGCCGGCCCGATCGTTATCGTCACCGATGGAAACGTCGGCTCGGGCTTGCAATTCACCGGATGGGACGAAGCACTTGCCGCACATCCTGAGCGGTGCATCGCCTTGGTCGACGCTCTCGTCGCCCAAGGCCTGACCCGAACAGACGCAACCATTGCACTGGGACGTGTCCACCTCGTGTCGTTGCCGTGGAACCTACGTGAACAGACCGAAGCGCTCCTCAGCGATCAACAAGGTGTTCATCCATCCGTTGCGTCATTCACTGTCGGCGCACTGTACGAAGCGTTCGGGATGGCCAGTGCAGACCAACGTCATCTAGGCCTCGATCAGGCTCGAACCCTAACCCTCGGCGACGTTGACACCGCGTTGCACGCGGTCCAGTCAGCAGTCGACGTGACCGGCTTGGACGCTGCGGTATCCGCCGGCGTGTGCCGCCCCGCAGACTACTCGACCACAAGGATGACGTCCGCCAGTCGGTTCTATCTGGGTGTGGACGGGGCGCCTATCCACATCGCACAGGGCCTGGATGTTATTAGGGCTGACGAGATGGATCAGATCACCCAAGCGGCCCAAGAAGGCGAGTACACCGTCATCGTCGGACCATCCGGTTCGGGCAAGTCGGTGCTCCTCTGGCGCGCAAGCCGTGACGTGATCCTGGGTGCTCGCGTCGTTCGTGTCGCCCACGTGACTACGGATGACGACGCCCGACTGCTGCTCCGACACGTCGAGCTGCTTCGCGCTACTGCCACCTCTCCGGTTGTCGTCGCAGCGGACAACCTCGGCCGACCTTCCACCAGCGCGTGGCCGAATGCTGTTGCCTCCCTGCGCGAGATTCCCCATGTCTTCGTCATCGGTGCGGCACGCGAAGAAGACTTCAGCCCCCGTCTACTGAACGGCAGCACACGTGTCATCAGGCCCGTGCTCGACCGCCTCACCGCTGAGCTGATTGCCGAGCGCATCGAGCGCGCGGGCCTCACGACGAAGATGGCCACCGCAGAAGCTCTTGCGCGCAGTAACGGCCTGCTCATGGAGTTTCTCTCCTTGCTGCGCGAAGGCAAGCACCTGGAACAGGTCCTCGCCTCACAAGCCGCCGAACTGGCGGCTCCTGGACGAGAGATTCAGCGAGAGGCCGCTCGCCTTGTTCTCGCAGCTCACGCAGTTGGCCTGTCGTTGACTGCCCGAATGCTCGGAGATGCACTCGCGACCGTCGCTGGGAGCAATAGCGCGGTCGGCGACGCCTTGGCGACACTGAAGAACGAACATGTCATTCTCGACCACGGCGACGTCTGGACAGGCCTCCACGAACTTCGTTCGCAGACACTGACCACTCTGCTTCACGACGCCCCACCCCCCACGCTCGGCGACACCCTGAGCGTCATAGCTCATTTGCTGCCCGCCAACGAAGCTGGCTGGTTGCTACGTCGATCCGCCGAACGCTTTCCAGAGACCGTCGTCGCTGTTGCCGACGCGGTTGCGGGTCATCTCCACGCGCCGGATACCACCACCTCGGGGGTGGCCGAACTCCTCGAAGGAGCCGAGCGCGCGGACAACGTCGCCTACGCCAAGGCCTGTCTCCCGATCATTCGACGCCTTGCGCCTTCTGGGGTCTCGCCGACTCTGATAGCTCCATTCGTCTATGGAATTCGCAACCAGGACACGACCCTCGACCCGATCGGATCGCCAGCGTTCGATCGTGCGGCTACGCAGATGACCCGGATCGCGCGAGCGCTGCCGCCGCGTACTTCGCCAATACTGGAAGCCATCACCACGCACCTCAATTTTGCCCTCGTCGTGCGCCTGCTCACTGCGGGAACTCTTGTCGAGGCCGTGCGTCTCTTGGAAGCTCTGGCGGGAACCGTGCCGCTCAACGCATCGGAGGCTACGGCGGTATTCCGGGAGTTCGACGAGCCGACCAACGCAACGCAAGTCGACGCCTGGGCGCGTCTGATCGATGCTCTGACTCCCTTCGTCTCCGCCGAGGACCGAGAAGCTACGTTCGGACCGGTGGGGCACCGTGCCCTGGTGATCGCGCGATCCGAACCTTCGGCCGTGGCACTGACGATGCAGGCGGAGGTTGATCCGTCCGTGACGGTCATGCTTGGTCTTGATATTCAGGAGCAGTCGCTCGGCATGACCTGGGACGCACCGTCGGCAAGCAGCAGCGATGCCCTCAACGATTTCGTCGTCACGTTGGCACGGCAGTTGGCGTTCGCGTGCCCTGAGGCAAGTCATGTCGAGGTCATCACCATCACGCCATCAGGACGGCGCTACAAGGCCGGCGGGTTTGAGCCGGGCTTCAAGCACATGGCACGTGAGGTCTTCAAGGAGCGTGCTGGAGTCCGACGTAATGTCGGCTTCCAGGGGGCCATCCGGATGCTGTCAGCGGCACCGACATGGACAGCCCTGCTCCTCGAACAGGCGCAGATTGCCCAGCAACTCGTCGACCTTGCAGGCGAGGGCGCCTTCCGGCTACGGGCCAACGATCCGCCTCACCAGGCGCAAGCTTGGGCGGAGCGTGTGCAAGCTGCAAGCGAGCGAGCCGGCGAACTAGCCTCCGGACCGAAGGACGGATCGAAGGAAAGAGCCGCTTCCCACGCCAGCGAGGATGATGCTCAACGACAGAATGACCCGGTGTCGCAAGCGCTCGGGGCCGCCGCGCAGGCGCTGAGCAACCTCAGAACGAACGATAATCGCGTCGCGGTGGCGATGTCGCTTCGAGATGCGGCTGCCAAGGTAGAACACGCGCGATCGCTGACACCGACCTACTTCGGCCTCGATCAACCAGTCCCCGATGCACTCGGCAGTGAACTTGAGCGGCTGGCGCGGGCGGCGATCAGCGCCGCGAACGACCCCGATGCCTGGCGCTCAGTCCGATTCGGCGACCATGCGACAGTCGATGCGATCACGGCGGCCTCGGCAATCACAGCCCAACAGCAACAACATGCGCTGTTGTCTGAGATCGAAGCCGCCGTTCCCGGTGCCGTCCTACAGACGGTGCCGGACCCCGCACCGTTCCCCAGCAGCATCGATCAGACCGGATGGTTGGTGACAGCGGGGCTGCAGGATTGGGACGAAACAGTCAATGCCTTGGCGAGCATCGACGCTGAGGCACGTCACTCTCTCGACTGCAACGTATGGGCGCTCGCGGTCGACGGCGTTCGCCCACTTCCGCCAGCGATAATCATGGCGCACTACGGTGAGCAGGCCGTTCTTCCGCTGGCGGGCGAGTCTTTCGACCAGCTCCTCACGGCAGCTGGACTCACGCTGACGCAGACGGTAGACACCGCCACCGAGAAAGTCCGTGAGCTAACCGCGTCGGTAGCCCGCGCGTCATGGGCGTTGGCCCTGCATCGGCGACGGCCAGCTGAATGGCCGGCCACGGTACCAGCGCCAACTGCCGATGAGCTGGCCAGAATCGGGATCGCGGCCGAGACCGCAGCGGCACAACTTCCAAATTCCGTCGGGCCGGTCCTCGGGACCGCCCTGAGCACGTTGGTCGCACAAGTCGAATCAGAAGTGCAAGGGACCACGGCCCTGACACTCGCCGGGGAGCTACTCGACGTAGTCGATCAAGGCCCCACCGCCGCCGCCATCGACGCGGGTCTCTGGCAAGCCCTGACCGACCTTTCCCTCGCTCCAGCGATTGATCTCGGCCCTGCCGACGCTGGAACCGTCGATCAGTCCAGGTAGTTCGCGTGATCCCAGTCAAGGTCCGGCGCGAACTCAAGGTAGACGAGGGTGGCGGTAAGTACGAGAAAGCTCAACGCTTCAAGTCCAAGCTGGTGCCAGCTTCCGCTCCAACCGCTCGCCGTCGACCCACGAGCCGTGCTGCGCCACAGCCCGCCTGTGCCGCTGAGGTCCCGGCCGCGGAAGAACACCACGAGGGATTCCTCGTTCGTAGCCGCCGCGTCGATGAGTTCGGACGCAGCCGCTGCTTCCTCCACGGAAAGGGTGGTCCGGTCCTTGGTACCGTCGAAGATAACGCACACATCACCGAAAACCTGTTCGGGCGCGGGCTCGTCGCGCACCTCGCCCAGATACCGATACCCATACTCCGCGAACGCGGGCGACTGCCATAGCAGCGTTTGCGCGATAGTGCCGTGAAGGACCATCAACTCCCCGACCTGACGCCGCGATGCCTCGCGGAAGTCGTGGACTTGCAGGACCCGGCTCACCATCTCTACCCAACGCTCGTTCGGAGGGTACGCGAGGAGCGATCGGAGCGGGTCCATACGGTGGCCAAGGGGGCGCCCACGGAAAGTTGGCCCGTCGATGCGCATGCTGCGGTGGTTCACTAGCGATGCGACACGCTCGGGGTTTATGAGCGCAGCAGTTGATACATGGACAGTGACCTCGCCGCTGCGGTCGCGCATGGAAGCGTAGAACGTCTGGCCCCACTCTCGCTCGACCAGCTCACGGACATCGACGCCGACGAATGTATCGACCGCCTCGACGTACACGACCAGGTAGACCGGTTCCGGGGCGGCGAACCAGAACTTCAGGTGCTCGACCCCCACCTTTACTGTGACGTGCTTGGCCTCGTGAAACTCATCTGCAGACATCGTCGATGCGTGCACACCCTTGAGCTGAAACCAGACCCGACCGGCCAGAGCGCGCCAGTATGGCCGCTTGTCGTGTTTGTTCTTTGTCGTCTTTTCTTCTCGCGCGAACAGATGGAGGCCGGTGTCAATGCCAGCACGGTCACGCCGGTATTCGACCACGACTCCGCTCTCGCTTAGCATCGTCTCGAACCTCGGCAAGTACCGATTCTCAAGCTCGTCGTGCTCTCCCATCCCCACCATGCTCATGCACCTGCCAACGAGGTCAACTGCGTCAGGATGTCGCCACACTCGACCGGGTGGGGCAGTCGGAAGGTGTCAAGCTGTTTGAGACATCTGCGGTCAGGCGCTTTGTATGAGGGCCTCCTGTGAGGGCTGGTTGATCCACGCGGCGGTGGGCAGTTTCGGTGGTGCCGGCCGGCGGCGGCCGAAGCGGTCGGGGTGGGTCGCGTACGCGGCGTCGAGGGTGACCTGTCGCTGGGCGCGGACCTCTCTCGCGGTGCCGTAGTGGACCGAGGCCGGAGTGTGCAGCCCGATCCCGGCGTGGCGGTGCTCGTGGTTGTAGTAGCCGAAGAACGTCTCGCAGAAGGCTCTGGCGTCGGCCAGGGACCCGAACTCGCCAGGGAAGACCGGGGCGTACTTCAACGTCTTGAACGCGGCCTCGCTGTAGGGGTTGTCGTTGGACACGTGCGGGCGGGAGTGCGAACGGGTCACGCTCAGGTCGACGAGCAGCTGTGCCACGGGTTTGGAGGTCATCGAGGTACCCCGGTCCGCGTGGACCACGTCGGGGATCCCATGCACACCCATCGCCTCCTCGAGCATGCTCTTGGCGAGGACCGAGTCCTCGTAGGCGGCGACGGTCCACGCGACGACGTAGCGGGAGAAGATGTCGATCACGACGTACAGGTGGTAGTACACCCCACGCTCGGGTCCGCGGAGCTTGGTGATGTCCCAGGACCACACCTGCCCGGGCCGGGTCGCTACGAGCTCGGGTTTGACCCGGGGCGGGTGGGTGGCCTGGGCGCGGCGCTCACCCGCGGCGTCGTTCGTGCGCAGGATCCGGTGCATCGTGGAGCGCGAGCACAGGTAGGTGCCCTCGTCCAGCAGCGTCGCCCAGGTCTGGGCCACGGACTTGTCGATGAACCGGTCGCTGGTCAACACCGACAGCACCTCACGCCGTTCGGCGTCAGTGAGCGCGTTGGGTGGGGCCGGCCGCTGCGCCCGGTCCCGAACTGGGCGAGGGGCTTTGGCGCGGTAGTGGCTGCCTCGTGCCCGTCCCAGCAGCGCGCACGCGGCTTTCACGCCGGTGTGCACGGCGAGCTCGTCCACGAGCGGGGTGATCACCGCGGCGACCGCTTGGTCGGCTCCGCGCTCTCGGAGAGAGTCTCCAAGAGCGCGTGTGCTTTTCCCACCAGGTCCAGCGCCGCCCGGGTCCTAGCCAGCTCGGCCTCGGCCCGCTCCGCCCGGGCCGTCAGCGCCGCAATCTCCGCGTCCCGCCGGTCCCGCCCGACCGGGCCCAGCCCCGCCCGCGCACCAGCCTCAGCAGCTCGGCGCCACTCCACGATGTGCGAGGAGTACAACCCCTCCCGTCGCAGGACCGCACCCCGCGCCCCATGCTCGGCAGCGTCGTACTCGGCCAGGATCCGCGCCTTGTACTCCGCCGTGAACACCCGCCGCTTGGGCCGGTCAGCTCGAGGTCCCATGACCCCATCATCAACGGCCCCATCAGCCAAAGTCATCGTCATCGGTTGCTACTCGCTTCTCACCCCGTGCAAGGGAAGGAACTCAGTCGTTGTGTCTCACCACAGCCTGACGCACAGGGGTGCCCGTCTGCTCCCTAGAGACATAAGTAGTCGAGATTCAGCGAGTTCTGCTGAGCGGTGTGGCTCACGACGGAAGCGCGCTTCCCAATGACTCAATCATCTGCCGAGCCAGATCGGCAGACTCCTGAGTGACCGCCTTACTGACGCCCGACGAGACGGGCGCCAATAGACCTTTGAGCATCGTGACGCCTCGCTTCACAATGCCCCTGTCGGGTTCCGCCTTCACCACCTCACGCAAGATCGTCTCGCTGGTGTCAAGCGCCTCAGTTTCGTCGTCCGGGTCGAGGGTGAGTGACGGGAGGCTGGCGAGGAGCCGAGTCACAAGGTCGGCCAGTTCCTCATATCCCGGGGCAACTTGCTCGATTTTCTCCTGCGACTGAGTGACATCATGGTTGTTCCATGCGACCTGGGCATGGTCTCCAGTGACCGTGACTACGGGACCGTTGTAGTTGTTGACCGTCGTCGCAGGCGGTAGCTGGACTCCAGTGGAGTCAGCCTGAAGCGGAACGCGAACGGGGTTCTTGGCGAACTCACGTTCGATCTCCCGGGTCATCTGCCGGATGCCCTGCTTGTTGATCTTGAAACCGCTGGCCATTGGTGCTCCCTACTCCGTTGAACCGGGCTGCTCGTTGCAGCCGGTGGCGGCTTCATCTAGCGTTCTCGCGATGATCGGAAGATAGCGGCGAACCTGCTCACGATCGCTCTCCCGTTCCTCGTCGGACAATTGGTTGTACGGCGCATTCATCTGCGTCGACCATCGTCGCGCTTGTTTCGCCGGAATGGTCAGCGAGCCATCAGGGCCGGGTACGCATTGCTCATGGAGGTACCTCTGCCAGTGGGACCATCGCTCGTGCTCGATGGCCGCCAACTCCTCTAGAAGGTCGTCGCTCTCAAGCGCGGCTCTGAGCGTGCTGAGGGGCTCGGCCATCTCAGATCAACCCCTGCTTGACGAGCTTCCAGTAGTGCTGTCCGAGGACGGTCAGTTCGCAAGCTGTGCTCTGCATGGCCGCGTGCCACATATGCGGTGCGCCTACAGGACGGACGAGGTTGACCTTGACGTAGTTCTGCAAGACCTTGAAAGCCGCCGTGTTCACGGGGTCCGGCTCCGGTACGCTCGCGTCCTCAGCGCCGCTTCGCTCGGGTTCGTAGCTGGGATCTAGCGCGAGCTGATGATCCGCTGTCGGGAAGTAGGTTGTGATTGCTTGCAGGTCAGTGAGGTCGATCGGAGGGTCGGTCTCGCGAAGCGACACGAAGGTCTTGACGTTGGTCTTGAACACGGGCCGCTGCGCCCAGGGTCCCAGGGACTGGTCGATGTGGGCGTAAGCGCTGCCAGGCGTAATGTCTCCCATCAGGTTGGCCGCAGCTCCGCTTAGTGCGTCGACGAGCAAGCTTGTGAATACGCCTGATCCTCCGCCGGGTGTTTCGAGGGCGTACTGGGATGCCGTTGAGGCGGTGAGGATCGTGACTCCGTCAGAAATCTCCGCTACACCGGCGATCAGGGCGTTATCTCCGGCAGCTCCGCTATGGCAGCTATCGAGAATGATGACTTTATTCTTTGCCTTCGACGAGTTGGCGAGCCTCATCACGTCCGCAAGAGCGAGCCCGTCGTCGCCCGTTGCGCAGTCACTAGCGCAGAGATAACCGCCGGTATCTTCGATGTGGCCGTGACCGGCGAAGTAGAACAACGCGATATCTGCGTCGTCCGCGAATAGGTCACGCACAGCTTCTTTCAGTCCATGTCGGCTCACAGGCTTAGCGGGCCCCGTTCCCAACAGCACGTTCGGCGTGGGGAAGTTGATCGTACCGTCTGCGTTGCGTTCCAGGACGGCCTTCATCGCGTAGGCGTCATTCACGCATCCGCTGAGGCTTCCGATGCTGTCGTAATGATCGATTCCGACGATCAGAGCTTTACGCATGCTGGTCTACAAGGAGTCGATGAAGCCGCTGATGTTAGCGTCGCTCCACGCATAGGTGGGAACGCCGGCGATGTTCGTTCGATCGGTCGAGTACGCCCAGATGCCCCGGATCGGTTTGCCTTCTTCCGTGGCGCACTGGATTTCCCACTTCTGACCGCTCGACGTCGGCGAGTTCTTGCTGACTAGCACGATCACGCCGTGGGACCTCTTGATGCGGGTGCGAACCCGATCCTTCCAGTCTCGGTCGTAGGGTTCCTTCACCGACATGTCGATGAACTCGAACGGCGCGCGGGAGTGTAAAGACTGCCCTTTAAGCAAGTCTCGCTGGTGCTCGTCTTCGATGGCGAACGCTACGAAAACGACCTTCTTGTCGGCCATGTCAACTCCTCTGTTGGACCTCCTACTCGGTCACCACAGAGAAGTGGGCTCAGCAAGGGTGATCGAGACTCACGAGCCCAGACTACCGGCTGGGTCTGACACGCCGACGGTTTCTGCCCGCGCGTCGCCGACGGACGCCGTCAACGGCTCCTCACTCGGGCAGACGCGAGCTGGACAGCGCTGGCGGGTCCGATCCAGAGGAACTTGAAGGCGTTCCAGACGAACAGCAGGACCAGCAGGTAGAGCCAGCCGGGACCGCCGTCGTTGATGGTCGTGGTGCAGATCGCCGCTGCGTAGAAGTAGGGCACGGCCAGGAGCATCGCGGGGATGCCCCACTTGAGGCCGCGGCGGGTGCGGATTGCGTTGAGCAGCAGGTTGGTGGGTGCGTGGCGGAGTACGCCATAGCCTCGTGCGCTGAGTGCCACGGATGTGCGGAGCATTGCGGGCCTCTTTCCTCGTCATAGCGCGACGGTGTTCCGTCGTGGAGGCGGCTATGAACCGAGTGCCCTCAGAGGGGCTGTCCCGTAGGACCCGCGTAGCTAGAAAACCTGCCTCGTCATCCAGTCTACGAGCGTGCTCTGACAGGCGGAACCCCCTCGGCGAGAGGGCGTGCACCTCGTCGGTGACCTTGGAGTGAGAGGACACCGATCATGGCGACGCTGACGGAGCAGGTACAGGGTGAGCGGATGGCGCGGGTCGCGCTGTCGATAATCGCCGAGCCCAACGATGCGGCCTCCGGGCAGGTGCTGGCTCGTGTCGGAGGGGCCGAGACGCTGCGGCTGATCGAGTCGGACGATCCGGTGCCGGGTCTTGCTCGCGCCGACGCGCTGATGTGGCGCGAACGCCTCGCCGCACGAATCACGCCTGCCGTCCTCGGCCGCGTGGCCGAGACTCAGGGTGGGGCGTTCGGCACGCTCATCCCGTCTGACAAGGACTGGCCCGCCGCGTTGAATGATCTGGGTGACCGTGCCCCGTACCTGCTGTGGACGCGCGGAGCGACCTCGTTCCTGACAAGAGCGCTGAGCGATCGGGTCACGTTCACCGGCGCCCGCGCCTCGACCTCCTACGGCGAGCACGTCACCGGCGAGCTGGTGACAGGTGTGGCCGATGAGGAACGCATCGTCGTCACCGGTGGCGCCTACGGGATCGAAGGAGCCGCGCATCGCGGCGCCCTCGCCGCCGGTGGACAGACGGTCGCGGTCCTCGCAGGCGGACTTGACCGTCCCTATCCCGCTGGTCACAGTGAGCTGCTGAACCAGATCGGTGACGTCGGGCTGCTGGTGAGCGAGGTGCCGCCAGGGTCGGCGCCGACCAGGCACCGGTTCATCGCCCGGAACCGGCTGCTAGCGGCCCTGTCGGGTGCGACCGTGGTTCCCGAGGCCGGTGTGCGGTCAGGGTCGATCAGCACCGTCCTTGCGGCACGTGACCTCGGCCGGGGCGTTGGTGCGGTGCCCGGCCCGGTGACCAGCGCGTCCAGTAGCGGGCCGAACGAACTCATCCGACAGGGCCTCGCGACCCTCGTCACCCAGCCCAGCGACGTGATCGCCTTGCTCGACGCCGATGCACCCAGCCGCGCGGTCACACGGCTGGAGACCGGACGGGACTTCAGCCAGCGGCGGCCTTCACCGGGCACGCCGGGACGCTCGATCTGACCGCTCCCCCAACCTTTCTCCTGCCGCTGCGAGCCGGGTGGTCACAGGCGCGGTGCGGATCGGGTCGCGGCGCTCGGCCTCACTTGGTTCTTCGCCGGGTCGTCGCCTGCGATGGACCGTGCACGGTTGAGGGCGGCGCGCGCTCGCGCGGCGTCGATCTTCTGGCTGGTGCTCTCCGCCGCCGGACCAAGCGGGTTCCGACTGTCGGTGACCTGGTAGCGGTCGCGATAGACCGCGATGCTGCGGGCGGCGCGCCACCAGGCCGCGTGCTTCTTCTCGTCCTTCGGCTGGGTGCCGAGCTTGCCCGTCCACAGCTCCTTGTCGGTGAGGGCGGTGTAGAGCACGGCGTCTGCGCGTTGCTCGATGAGCTCGCGGCGGTCGTCCAGGGCTCGGCGCATCTCGTCAGCCATCGGCCCGGCGGCGTCGGGGATCAGTCCGGCGACAAGCCGGGGCGGTTTGCGGGTGCGGCCGGACCCGGCCGGTCTGGCCGTGGCGCGTGCGAGTCGGGCATGGATGACGGAGGCGATGTCGTCGGCATCATCCAGACTGCGGGCTCCGATCAGCCGCGGGAGCAGGGTGTCGAGGTTGAGGTGGTTGGCGTCGGCGTGCCGCAGCTCGGCCGAGAGCGCGCCGTAGGCGTCGGAGTCGAGCACGTCGCCGACCTGCTCGGTCGTGAGCCCGGACGTGGCAAGCAGGGTGGCCCAGCGGTCGTGCTGGGCGGCTTGGGCGATCGTCTCGTACTCGGCCGCGAGCTGCGTGATGGAGCCCCAGTGTTCTTGTTCGGCGGTGATCGTCTCGTGCGCCGACAACTCCGCGCCCACGTGCTGGAGCACGCCATACAAGACATTGCGGGCGGTGACGTTGGGGTCGTCGCCGGGATGCGGCTCGGTGTGCTCATGATCGTCACGGTCGACGGTGACGTAGGCGTAGTTGCCTTCCGCGCCGCGGGTCATCGAGACGTAGAGGTTCTCCCGCGTGGTCGTCGGGGACACAACAACATGCGAGGTGTCGGTGGTCACGCCCTGTGCCCGGTGCGCTGTGATCGCATAGCCCAGATCCAGGTGCTCGGTCACGTACTCGGCGGGCAGGACGATCCCGCCGCCGAACCTGCGAGCGGCGGGGCGGATACTGACAGATCCGTCCTCGCGGACGTTGGTGACGATCCAGCGGGCACCGTTGCGAACCCAGGTTCTGCCGTTGCGGAGCCGGCGGTCGTTGTGGCGGGTGATGACCAGATCGCCTTCGGAGGCGGCCGTGCCATCGTGCAGACCGACCTCGCGGGTCGGGTTCACGGCACCGTCGATGATCCGGTCGGCCCGCGCGCGGGCGTTGAGGGTGGTGACGGTCTCGTGGGTCTCGGCGACGAGGATCGACGCTCGACCGGTGGCGAGGTCGCGCTGCCAGGCGGTGTAAGCGGCGTCGATCATCGTCTCTGCTTCGCCGCCGGTGATCCGGCCGTGCTCGATGAGCGTGTCGATCACGTTGGGTCGGCCGTGGCGGAGCTGCAGCGAGGTGGTCTTCTCCCAGGCGTGGGTGAAGCGGTGCAGATCGTGAAGCTCCGGCGCCTCGCTGCGGGCGTGGACGAGCAGGCCGAACGCGCCGCCGGCATCGACCGATTGGAGCTGGCCCCAGTCTCCGACCAGCAGGGCTTTCGCACCGGCCTTCTCGACCTCGCGGGTGATCCGGTCAAGAGATGCGGTGCCGGCGAGGGAGGCTTCGTCGATGATGACGAGTTGACCTTCCTCGAACGTGGTGCCGTGCATGAGGTGGTTCTGCCACCACTTCGCCGTGTTCTCCGTCGCGATCCCCAGATCGTCGGCGAGCACCTGCGCAGCGACCGCCGAGGGGGCTAGGCCGACCACGGACCCGGCGCCGTGCTCTTTCTCCCATGCCCGGCGCAGCGCGCTCATGGCGGTGGTCTTCCCGGCGCCGGCCGGGCCGACCAGCACGTCCACGATCCGGCCGGAGACGGCGATCGCGGCCAGGGCCGCGGTCTGATCCTCGCCGAGCACCCGGCCACGCGTGTCGGGCTTGCGGGCGATCCGTTCCACCGTCTCCAATGGCACCGCAGGTCCGGTCGTCGCGTCTGCGCGGGCCAGGAGGCGGTCTTCGGCGGCCAGCAGCGCCTCGGACGAGAACAGCGTGGAGTGCCGGGGACGGAACCGGGTGGTGCCGTCCGGGCGGCGGAACTCGAGCGGGCTGGTCGCCAGCTCCGATGGGGTGAGCCGCAGGGATGCGCGCTCGGCCGCGTCCACGACGAGGCCGGTGATCGCTTCGCGGTCTTCGATGCTGGCAAGCCGCCAGCCCATGAGCTGCCGGGATGCTTCGGCGTGCAGGTTCCACCGTGTCCAGGTCGAACGCTTCTCACCGACCGTCACCATCACGGCCTGCCCGACCTCGCCCACCACGTCTAGCGGCACGTCATCGGCACGCAGCACCCGCCGCTGCTCGCCGCCGCTGGTCAGGGCGAGCGCCCATCCGGTCGCGTCCTGGTGGAGCACGCGGCCGGCGCGCTGCCGCCACTCGCCGGTGAGGTCGGCCAGCGATCTAATCTGCTTCTCCGGCCGGGTGGCGAGTGTTGCCTGCGCCCGAAGTTTCAGCACCGTCCGCGCTGAGGGTTGCCGGCCGTGCTTGGTGACGTACTCCGCGATCAGGCGATCCTTCTCGGTCTCGATGTGCCGGGATCGGGTGGAGAACTCGGCCACCAGCTCGTCGGGCACTCTCTCGATCTCCCATGCCGTGTTCCGGTCCCGGCCCCGCTCCCGCGACTCCCAACCCAGTCCGAGCGTGCGGGTCAGCCGGTCGGCCAGAGCCGCGTTGTACAACTCGGAGACGGCCACGACCGCCGAGTGCATCGGCCGTCCGGCCAGCGTCCTCCAGCGGCCGTCCTGGACGGTCAGCACCTTGTTGCTGATGACGACATGGGTGTGCAACTGCGGATCACCGGAGCGGCTGTCGTAGTGATCGAACGCCGCCGCGACGACCCCGGCGACATCGACGTGTGCAACCGCTCCGTCCGGGCCGGTTGCACCGACACGGGTTGCTGCAACCTCGCGTTCGAGGAACGCCACCAGCTCTGCAACCGCCGCATGATGCGCGTCCGCGATCAGCGCTTGCGTGCCCGCGTCTGCAACCGCCCAGATCGCGGACACTGACTTTGGCACGCTGAACGTGAAGTCGAACCCTGCCACGGCACGGCGGGTCCCGCGCTCGGCTTCCTCCACCTCGATCGCGGCGACCTCCTGCGCCCGCGCCACCGGACCGAGTTCGGGATCGAGTGCGTCGACGCGCTGCTTGACCCGCTCATTGATTGACGCGAACTGCTGGTAGGCGCGTCCGAGTGGTTCTCCGGTGATCGGGTCGTGACCCATCCCGATCAGAAGCTGTAACTGCGCCTCCGACACCTGGGCGCCCTCGCCCAGCTCGCCGTGACCCAGACGACCCAGGCCCGAGCCCATCCAGAACCCCGGCGGCGCGCCCGCCTCGGCGTAATAGCGGGTCAAAGGTGTGCTGAGACTGCGGTCGCCGTCGCCCGCGGCGACCGACTTCAACAGGTACTTGTAGCCATCGCCGGCCGACATCACACGCATCGAAACCGTCATACCCGGCAGGTGCACATCTGACGAGATGCGTCTCGGGTACGTTCCGCTACTTGACGAAGTCCTGCCAGTCGTGGGTTGTCTCCACCCCGCTGGCACCACCCCGATTGATGGCGAGCCATGTCTTGGACGAGCCGTCCTCGGCACCCCAACCGAATGCCCTCTCCACGTCGCGTCGCCGCAGCTCGTCGCCATAAGTCACGACAAGAACGCTGGGTTTCGGATCACGGTCAATGAAGTCTGCCCGTAGCGCGGAATTCACGGGATCGTCCTTGAAGGAGTAGCCGATGATGAGCCAGTGATCCGCTTCGACCAATCCGCCTGCGAACATCTCGTAGGCAAGATCGAATGGAAACTGAGCTACGTGTTCCGCCTTGTCCTTCCGATTCGCGAGCACGACGACCGGTCGAACATTCGTTGTTTCTTCGCGAATTGCACGCCACTGGTCGCCATCATCGAGCATCTCCTTGGGCAACTTGGCATGGATTTTCCTGTCCCGTGTTGCCCAGAAGGTAAGTGATCCGTGTATGTGCAGCAGCTGCACTCTCTTGCTGCGGGGAAACTCTCCACTGCTCGATCTGAGCGCTTGCACCTCGCGTTCAACTCGATCGTCAACCAGCACCTTCACGCGACGATACCCGTGGCCCATGTCAGCGAGGTCGGACTGGCAGACCATCAGAAGTGCAGCAAGCAAGAGTGTGTCGTAGTTGAGATTCCCAATGACGACCTTGCCGTCGAATGATTCGGTGATCGCCGTCACCAAGTCGTAGAGGCTCTGCGCTTCGTCGACGTATGCGTGTGATCGCTCCGCGATCACTTCGAGGACATGCGAAACGCCCGTATCTCGTACCTGTTCAGCAAACTTTGAGACTCGTCTGATGGCCTTCCTGAGCTTCTTGTCAGATGGCTTGGTCAACCCCGCGAGAGTATCCAGGACGTCCAGCGTGCGTGACTCAGCCCCGAACGCGCCAACAAGCACTTCGAAGTCCTCGGCGCTCGTTGCGCCATCGGGGAGAGCGCGCTCGGCGATCTCCTTCATGGCGACAACGACATCCCCACCGTCCGACGCCTCAATGCGACGAAGAACCTCTTCCGTGATGCTCTGAAGGTTCAGTTCTGGGTTGAACGCGATTGAGAGACCGTTGCCGACTAGGGTCGCGATGCCCCGCTCAGTCGTCATCATCGCACCGCCGTCCGGTCGCCTACGCGGACTGGATGCCCCGCGGCCTGCTACAACCCCAGGCTAGTAGCGCAGCCCTCGTCTGAAAGACGTGTGGCAGCTCAGAGAAGGGTTCGAGCCAAGAGCAGCGGCGAGCAGTCGCAAGGTCGTTCGAGCTGGAGACGGGACGTGCGGCGAGCACTTGGCAGGTGACCAGCCCGGTATTGAGTCTCTGAGAGGACGACGGCCGGGGATCACCGATCTGCCGGAGTCCTCATGCACCAGCCGAACGACCCAAGGCCGTCGTCTACGGGTCGGGTCGCTGTTCTCCGGCTACGGCGGCCTCGACCTCGCCGTCGAGGAAGTATTCGCCGCCGAGACCGTATGGTTCTCGGAGTTCAACCCCGCACCGGCTCGGGTGTTCGCCCATCACTGGCCGGACGTGTCGAACCTGGGCGACATAACCACCATCGACTGGCACAAGGTCAAGCCAGTCGATGTGATCTGCGGCGGGTTCCCCTGCCAGGACGTGTCCACCGTCGGCAAGCGCGCCGGCCTGCACCCCGGCACACGCTCGGGCCTGTGGGTGCGCATGGCGGAGGCGATCGACGTGCTGCAACCGGAGTGGGTCGTCGCCGAGAACGTGCGCGGCCTGCTCTCCGCCATCGCGACCCGCCCGACCCCGGAAGGAGACGACACCGATGGACGCAACCCCATCCCCGCAACCCCCGAGCCCGCAACCTTGGACGGCACCGTTCGCGGTGTGGAACCCGACCCGTGGCATCTGGGAGACCAGCCAGCTCGACCTCTACGGGCTCTTGGCGCCGTACTCGGCGATCTGGCCGACCTCGGGTACGACGCACGCTGGCTCGGCCTACCCGCTTCCGACATCGGAGCACCCCACGCCCGCTTTCGCATCTTCATCCTCGCCCGCCGCGCTGTTCCGAACCCCGCTGGCCTCCGACGCCGCCCGCGGCGGGGAGAGCCTGGACCGGGTGCGCGCTCGACGCGGCACGATCGCTCTGTCCCATCAGGTCATCGACCTGGCCCTGAACGGGCCGGCGGGTTCACGGCGGCATCGGGAGCCGGAACTGGTGTGGCCGCTGATCGGGCAGCTCTTCGACGCTGGGGACGCTACGCACTGGCAATCCGACGATGGGAATACCTCACCGGACGAGGAGCCCCGTCCCCAACCCTCGTGAGCGATGAGGGGCAGTACCGGCCCGCGCCGCGCTTCGTGGAATGGCTGATGGGCCTACCGGACGGTTGGGTGACCGATTCCGGCCTCGGACTCACCCCGCCGGAACAGCTCACCGCGCTCGGCAACGGCGTCGTACCCGCCCAAGCGGCGCACGCGCTCCGCGCCCTTCTAGCGATCGCGTAGCTAGGCGGAGGGTACGTCGACGTCATGCGGTAGACTGGCGGCATGCATTTGTACTTCCTGTGACGGTTGAGAAGGCCTACCGCGCTCGTTGAGTAATCCGAGACTGCGGCGGCCGCTCGTTCTGACCCTTCCGGGGTCGCCGTCATTTGCGTACCTATCTGCCTGTCTGCGGCTGGTGGTGCGTCGTCTCGAAGGACTTCAATGCTCACCCCGACGAACCGTCATCCGGCGCGCCATCGCGCGCAACTCATCACTTCCGACGTGTCTTTGACGCGCGGAGCCACACCCGTCCTCCATCATGTCGACCTCACCCTCACTTCCTCATCGCGTGTCGCGATCGTGGGAGAGAACGGGCGAGGGAAATCGACCCTCCTGCAGGTACTCGCTGGCGTCCTGGTCCCGGACAGCGGAACAGTCCAGTGCATCGGCACGATCGGTGTTGCCGAGCAAGAGATGACCGCCGCTGACAGTCGAACTGTTGGGCAGGCGGTCGCAGAGGCGATCGCCGAACCACTGGCCGCGTTGGCGGTACTCGACGCGGCCGCTCTCGATCTCGCGGACAACACGGACCGGGCGGAGGAGCAGTACGCGGCCGCGTTAGAACATGCCGAAGCGCTCGATGCGTGGGATGCCGAACGGCGCGTGCAGATCGCGCTCGAAGCGCTCGACGCGGAGACGGACACGACCAGGCTTCTCGCAGACCTCTCGGTGGGACAGCGTTATCGGGTACGGCTGGCGTGCCTCCTGGGCGCCGATCACGACTTCCTCCTGCTTGATGAGCCCACCAACCACCTCGACCGAAGCGGGCTCGAGTTCTTGACCGCGCAGCTCCGAGCGCGGAGCGGCGGTGTCATCGTTGTCAGCCACGATCGCGCGCTGCTGTCCGACGTTGCGGAGACCATCGTCGACCTCGACCCCACGCCGGATGATCGCCCGCGCGTGTACGGGAACGGCTATGCCGGGTACCGGGAGGGACGCCTGGCCGAGCGGGAACGCTGGGAACAGGACTACGACCGCCAACAGGCCGAACATGCCCGGTTGCAGGACAGTCTCAGCGCTGCGCAGAACCGACTCGTCTCGGGATGGAGGCCGGAGAAGGGCACCAACAAACATGGGCGTGCCACCCGTGCGGGCGGGTTCGTGCAGAACGTGCATCGGCGTCAGGAAGCACTCGAAGCCCACGCCGTCACCGTGCCGGAACCGCCCCAGCTCTTCCGGTTCCCCGACCTCCCCACACGAACTGGCGCGGTTCTCCTCAGCATCGATCATGTCAGCGTAGCTGGGCGGTTGACCCGACCAGTGTCGTTCTCGCTGACCCACCGTGGCCGTCTCGTTGTGACCGGCCCGAACGGTGCCGGCAAGTCCACACTGCTGAGCGTGGTGGGCGGTGAGCTGTCGCCGGACACGGGAGCGGTTCGTATGCCTCGGAGCACGCGCCTGGGCTTTCTCCATCAGGAGACGACCCTGCCGCCTGATCGGAGAGCGAGCGAGGTGTACGCCACGTACATCGGCGCGCTCGTGTCCGAAGGCACTTTGCGGGAGTCGGATGCGATCGGGCTCTCTCAGCTTGGGCTCCTGCGCCCGCGCGAGGCGGGCAAACGAGTGGGCGAGCTCTCGATGGGGCAGCAGCGCCGGCTCGATCTGGCGCTCGTGCTCGCGATGCACCCGCATGTGCTGCTCCTGGACGAACCCACCAACCACCTTTCAATCGCGCTCGTTGACGAACTCACCGACGCGCTCGGAGCGACCGCAGCGGCGGTCGTCCTGTCAACGCACGACCGGCAGCTGCTCCGCGACGTTGACGACTGGCCGAGCCTCGAACTGACTGCGATGGTCGAAGGCGAGGCGCTGGTATGAGCGAGAAGAATCTCAGCCGGATACGTGCCCTGCGGCCACTGGCTTCGCGGGACTATCGGCTCCTGTTCGCCGCGGTCGGCATCGAGGTCTTCGGCACAGGGATGTGGACCATCGTGATGGTCTTCCAAGTGCTCGCGCTCGATGACAGCCCGCTCGCGCTCTCAGCGGTCGCAACAGGGATGAGCTTGGGCCTGTTCGCCTTCTCGATCCTGGGTGGCGTTGTCGCCGATCGGTTCTCTAAACGCCGCATCATCATCACCGTGCAGGGATGCACCGCGGCTGTGATGACCGTGGTGGCAGTCCTGTCCCTCACCGAGACGATCGAACTGTGGCACGTCGGCGTTGCCTCATTCGTGATGGGCGCAGGAAGCGCGTTCTTCTACCCCGCCTACAGCGCGTATCTACCCCAGGTGCTTCCGCCTGAGCAGCTCCTCGCCGCGAACGGGCTCGAAGGCGCTCTCCGACCCTCAATGGGGCAGGGCCTCGGTCCCGCCCTCGGCGGAGTCGTCGTCGGCATGTTCTTCCCCGCCATCGGGGCCGTCATCGTCGCAGCCTCATACGCGATCGCGTTCATCCTCACTCTGTTCCTCAGCCGACGCGACGAGCTGACCACGGTCGCTTCTCCGGAGCAGCACACGAGCGTGTGGGGTGACCTTCGAGCAGGCGTCAACTATGTGGTTCACACCCGTTGGCTGCTCTGGACTCTGGTCTTCGGCTCCTCGCTCGCCCTCATCATCCAGGGACCGATCGAAGTGCTGCTGCCCTTCATCACTCGCGACAGGTTCGAGGACGCCGAATCCACGTTCGGCTTTCTCCTCGCCGCATTCGGCATCGGCGGGGCGATCGGCTCACTGGTTGTGTCGTCGCTGAAACTCCCGCGCCGCTACCTCACGTTCATGATCGCCTGTTGGGGCGGCGGAACCCTCCCGCTCGCGGTCATCGGCGTCGCCGACAACCTGATTCTGATGCTCGCAGCACTGTTCATCGTCGGCGCAGCGACCGGAGCCGGTGTCGTCATCTGGGGAACCCTGCTGCAACGTCTGGTGCCGCTCGACATGATCGGCCGAGTCGCGAGCCTCGACTTCTTCGTCTCGATCGCCTTCATGCCGGTCTCGATCGCGATCGCAGGACCGCTCTCGCTGCTCGTACCCATCCCGGTGATCTTCATCATCGCCGGCATCGCTCCACCCGTACTTGCGCTGATCGCGTTGCTGGCGGGACGCATGCGCGAAAGCGAGATGGAACGCCCACTGGACGAACGCTGAGATGCGACTGTCCGGGTCAAGAGCATGTTGGGATTCGAGGCACACGAACAAGGCGTGCGCTCACCCATCACGGCCTTGACCCGGACCGAGCATCATCCGATCGGTCCGGTGGCGTACGACTGCATCAAGGTTGTCATCGTCCGCTCTGGGTCTGCGGTGTTGTTCAGTGAGTTCGGGCAGCGACCCGTTTGTATTGGCGATGTTGTCGTGCTCGGCGCGAATGTCCTGTGCGGGAGTGAGCCAGAAGGCCACGTCACGACGACTACCGTCTTCGCGGACACCGATTACCTGGTGGACCAGGTGTTCTGGCAGTACGTCGGCTTGTTGCAAGATCGATTTGAAGCACAGGACTTCTTTGCGACGACTTATGCCGAGCCAGCCCAGGTTCTCCGACTTGGTGAGGATCGGGCGGGGATGTTGATGCCGTGGCTGGACGAGTTGGTCGCGCTGAGCGTCGAGGATCGCCCGGTGGCGAACTTTCATCGGGTGCAGGCGTTGTGGTTTTCGATCGCTCACGTCCTGAATCCGTTCGTCAAGACGACGCTAGTGCGGGAATCCTCCACGCAGCGCGCGACCACGTGGCCTGCCCAGCGCCGCCCCCGCGGATACGCGCCGTTGCGGACCGAAGCGCGGCGGGTCGCCGAGCTGTTGCGGTCGGACCCGGTGCATCGGTGGTCGGTGACCGACCTGGCGCGCGAGGTGCATTTGTCGAAGTCGCAGCTTGGTCGCGTTTTCGTGGAGGCCTTCGGGAAGTCGCCGATCGCATATCTGACGATGTTGCGGGCTGAGCGGATGGCGGCTCTTCTACGCACCACGGACACGCCGATCGCGGTGGTTGCTCGTGAGGTGGGATGGGGTGATCCTGATTTCGCGGCGCGCCAGTTCCGTCGTAGCGTCGGCGTGACGCCGAGTCGCTACCGGGCGATCGCCCGCGCGCGTGCCGCTACTGGGTCCGGGTGAAACGCGCATCGAGCCGGGTCATATCCGCAGGATCGGCGGTCTTCGCCCCACTGCTTCCGAGCGCTCCGGTAGTCCAGTAGAGATTCGTCGGGTTCATCGCGGAGCCTGACGGTCGCCAGTCTCGTTCCGTCGTCCGTCTCGTCTTCCTGATCCGCCCGGCGTACCTCGTGGTCGCACGGCTGCTCCCTCTGGGGTGGCCCCGGCGGAGGGAGGTCAGGCGATGGCTATGAGGAACGAGACACGGGAAGCGAAGCTCGAAGCTCTCGAAGAACGCATCGTGCGCTCGGTCGAGGAGCTGGTGTCGGGTGAGGACTGGCGGCGGGCGATGGAGTTCGCGGCCCGGTTCCGGTCGCGGTCGTTCAACAACACGCTGCTGATCTGGGCGCAGCACCTGGACGCCTACGAGCAGGGCCGGGTACCGGCCCCGACGCCGACGTGGGTGGCAGGGTTCCAGGACTGGAAGAAGATGGGCCGGTGGGCGGAGGCCGGCGGCGGCTATGAGATTCGCGCGCCGGTCCGGGTGAGGTTCGCGACAGCGACGCCGAAGGACCCGTCCTCGTGGCGACGCCTGACGAAGGGCGAGAAGCCGCGCCCGGGTGAGGTCGTGCAGCGTCGGATCGTCAGCGTCGTCCCGGCCCATGTGTGGGATGTGTCCCGGACTCACGGTGCCGATCTGCCGGAGCTGCCGAGCCCGAAGCTGCTGGAAGGCGAAGCACCCGCTGGTCTCTGGGAAGGACTGGCCGCCCAGGTCGAGTCGCTGGGATACGAGGTGCTACGGATGCCGAACGCCGAAGCGATCCGCGGCGCGAACGGCATGACCGACTACGAGACCCGTCAGGTGCTGGTGCGTACGGACATGGACCCGGCCGCGCAGGTGAAGACGCTCGCGCACGAACTGGGCCATGTTCGTCTGCACGGGCCGAACCAGCAGGAAGCGCGCCAGCATCGCGGGATCGGTGAGGTCGAGGCCGAGTCCGTCGCGCTGATGATCGCCGCTGCGCATGGCATGGACACCAGCGACTACACGATCCCCTATGTCGCCGGGTGGGCGGCGAACGTGGACGGCAAGGACCCGGTGCAGGTCATCCGGGACACCGGTGAGAAGGTCCGGCACACCGCGACCGAGGTCCTGGGCCAGCTCGACACGATCCAGCTCGGCAACGGCAACCCGGTCTCGCTCCGCCTCGACGGCCCCGAACACTCTGGACCCGAGCAGGCGCCGCGAGTGGAGCCGCTGCCTGAGCGGGAGCCGCAGAGGGTGCAGGCAGTGCCGGCGCGGGGGCTGTGATGGTCGCCCCCGCAGCCTTCGCCGCGGTGTTCGACCGGCTCGGCGGTCTGCCGTTGCCGATCGCAGCACGCGAGCTGGCACGGGCCGGGGTGCCGGTGTTCCCGTGCGTGCCGGGCGAAAAGATCCCCATCGTCCCGTCCGGGTTCCGGCGCGCGACGACCGATCCGCGCCGTGTGGCGGGGTGGTGGCGGTGGCAACCGGACGCGAACATCGGCATCCCGACCGGCGCCGTCTCAGGTCTGGTCGTGATCGACGTGGACGTGCACAGCGTCGACGGGTACGCCTCATACGCTCGGGCGGCTCGCGGGGGTCTGATCCCGGTGCCGTTGGCGACGGTGACCACGCCCACCGGGGGGCAGCACGCCTACTTCCCGGCCATCCCGGGTCGGGTGCAGCGGTCGTGGGCAGTCGGCAAGGCCGGCGTGGATTGCCGCGGGGACGGCGGCTACGTCATCGCCCCTCCCTCGACGCTGCGACTGGACGGCGCTTCGGTCTCGTACCGGGTCGAGCGGGTCGCCGCCGGTGTGGTCGCGCCGGTGGATGCGGTGCGGTTACGTGGCTTCCTCGATCCGCCACCGCCGCGCCGCCCGTCGCGGGAAGGCGGGCAGGCGTCGGGCCGGGAAGACGCGGACCGGCTGGCGGCGTGGCTGTCCCGGCAGGTCAAAGGCGATCGGAACTACAAGCTGTTCTGGGCCGCATGCCGTCTGGCTGAGGGGAACGTGCCGGTCTCTGAGGCTCTGGATGCGCTGGTGCGTGCCGAACAGCCCGACTTCGCCGAGCGGGAGATCACCCGCACCGTCTACAGCGCCTACCGCAGCGTCAATGCGGGAGCCGCCCGTCGGGAACGCTCCGCCTCGGCGAGCCCGCCCGCGGGTGGGTTCGCTCGACCTGATCCCGGTTCACGGGCGGGCACGGTGAGGGGTCTGGGATGAACAGGGTGCGGGGGCGGCGCTGGGCGGTGGTCACATCGGTTGCCGGGACGGTGTTCATCGCGGCCGGAGCGTTCTGGCTGTCGTTCACCGCGTTGGCCGACCTCGCCCGCCGCTCCGGGATCGGTGCCGGGCAGGCGTGGGCGTGGCCGCTGATCGTCGATGGCGTGATCGTGGTGTCCACCGTCGCGGTGGTCGCGCTCGCCGGTGAGAAGGCGGCCTGGTATCCGTGGACGTTGCTGATCGGCGGCGCGGCGGTGTCGGTGACGGCGAACTCTCTGCACGCGGTCGTGGCCGCGGACGCCGACGTTCCCGGCCCGCTCGCGGCCGCGGTCGCCGCGGTGCCGCCCGTGGTGCTGCTGGCGATCACCCATCTGACCGTGGTTCTGACCCGATCCGCCGCACGTCCTGCCGATGTGCCAGAGACGACGCGCGGCGTTGAGCCTGTCGCGGTCCCGGCGGCACGGATCGAGACCGAACCCGCCGTACCCTCGCCTGCCATGTCCGGCGCCGCCGAGGCCGATGAGGACGGTGGGCTGGATCGTCGGGCGCTGGCGGCGGAGCTGCGCGAGCGGGAGTGGTCGAACAAGGCCATCGCCCGGCACCTGGGGGTGCATCCCTCGACGGTCGGCCGGTGGCTGCCCCGCCCCGAGCATCCCGACGCGCACCAGAGCGATGAGGCCGACCCGTCCGGGTCCGAGCCCGTGAGGCAAGGAGCCACGCCATGAGCGACCAGGACCAGACGAACCCGGCGGAGCAGCACCACCGCCATCGCGAACCCGAACAGGCTCCGCAGGCGCGGACGACGCCGACCCCTGCCGAGGATGCGGAGGCGACGGGAACGCCGGACGCGATCAAGGAGGCCGCGTCCCGCAGGGCCGCGAAGGAGAAGCTGGCACGGGTGCGGGGCCGGGGCGTGGACTGGGTGCGTCCGACCGAACTGTTCGCGCACGGCGGCGGGGCTCTGTCCCGACGCGGCATCGACGTCACCGCCGCGGGGAGCCGCCGGCTGCGCGTCCCGATCGACAAGAGCGCCCAATGGGTGAGCGAACGCGCCCGACGTCTGCCACCGCTGTCGGCGTTCGGCCATCGTGGCGGCACCGATCGGGGCCAGGCCCGGTCCGGGGTCGGGATGCGGTAGCAGGTGGGATGAGTCGTGGACGCCCGGCTGGCAGAGGTGAGACCCGCAGGAGCCTGCGGACGCACCTCGCCGCCAGGAGGTGCCACGACCATGACCAACCACACCAGCACAACCGGCACGACGAACACCAGCGAGGCCGGTGAGGACTACCGCAGCAGCGAAGGACTGCGTGCCCTGCTACGCCGGCTCCACGCCGCGGGTCGTGGCGCGTGGGAGCAGGACCCGGTGGCGGGCGAGCTGATGGCGTTCGCGGCCGAGAAGTACGCGGCCCTGGCGCACAAGCATCGGCTCGATCCGTGGGAGGCCGCGTCAGCGGCATTCGACGTGATGCGCACCAAGGCCGCCCGCACCGCGGAGAACCCGTGGGCGGTCGTCACGCACGCGGTGCGGATCACCTGCATCGCCGAGGAACGCGGCCAAGGGCTGCTGTGCTCGACCCATCAGGCGCGCCGGCCCCGCTACTCGGTGTTCCACGATCCCGAACGGCTCTCCGACCGGGAGAACCCGCTGGACGACTACCACCCCGCTTTCCAGGTCACCGACCTGCACGACGGCGACGGGCACGGTGACGAAGCTGAGCGGGACTGGTCGGAGCCGACGTCCGCGACCGCGGCGGTGGAGGATGCGATCACGCTGCTGGTGCTGCTGGGCTGGCCGGCCGACACCGCGCGGACAGCGGTGGAGCACGTCTGCGGGGCGCTGACCCGGGTCGGGAATCGGCACACCGCCTACGAGACGCTGCGGCGCGACAAGCATGCCCGCGCCTTGCTCGACCTGCCGGGCCGGACCTGGGCGGTGCTGCTGCGTGCGCTGCTGGGCAGTCCGCTGCCGGAGCTCGCGGCGACCGGCGCGGGACGCGGCATGCTGCTGCGGCTGCTGATCGGCGAGACGCTCCCGGTGCTGCTGCGCGACGACGACCTCGTGCTCACCTTGTCCCTGGCCGCGCCCGGCACGAACACGCGCGGCACCGACACGTCGCGGGGTGCGCGATGAGTACCCCAGCAGGGCGCATCGAGCTGGAGCGGACGGTGGACTCCATCACGGTCGGCCGCCGGCACCGCACCGACCTGGGCGACCTCGACGCCCTGGCGGCGTCGATCGAGCGGGACGGCCTGTTGCAGCCGCCGACGATCACCCCGGACGGGACGCTGGTGTGCGGGGCGCGGCGGCTCGCGGCGATCAAGCAGCTCGGGCACCGGCGGGTCAGCGTGTGGGTGCGCTCGGGCATCTCGGACCGGCTCGGGCATCTGCTGGCCGAACAAGACGACAACCAGCTCCACAAGGCCCTCAGCCCGATCGAGGCCGCCGGTCTGTATCGGGAGATCAAGGAACTTATGGCCGAGGACGCCGCCCGCAGGAAGGCGGCCACCCAGTTCCAGGACGGTCACGAGCCCGGAGAACATGGTCCCGCCGATTCGGCGGGACCACCAGCACCCGGCCAGCTCGGGGATGCGCGCGCGCAGGCGGCGCGGATGGTGACCGGCTCGTCCTCCTACACGCGGCTGGAGCAGATCGGTTTCCTGCAACACCTGACCAACGACCCCACCACCCCGGAGGCGCTGCGCGCCCAGGCCCGCGACGGGCTGGCGCAGATCGAGGCTGGCGCTCCGGTCAACCCGATCTTCCAGCGCCTCCGCGATGCGCGCGCCGACGCCGGTGCCGACCGGGACCGGCGGCTGCATGAGCTGGCCGACGAAGCACTGGCGCGCGTCCACGCCGCCAAGCGCGGCAAGGCCACGAAGCCGGCCGCACCGTCTCGTCGCCCGGTCGACGCGGATGAGGAGCCGGCGCGGTTCTCGGTGCGCGCGTTCGTGCTGACCTGGGGCGAGCTGGAAACGTGGTGGACGCACTACGACGTGGACGAGCTGGCCGCCGACCTCACCGACGAGCAGATCGCGGCGTTCTTCGCCGCCGTCGAGGGCACGGCCGCGTTCGCCGACCGGCTCCGCACCGCCCGTGCGGGCGCACAGCCGGACCGGCCGCTGCTGCGCGCCCTCTGAACCGCCGCCCAGGCGCCGCGCGTCGCGGGCGGGCTCACCTCGTGGGTATGAAGACGAATCTCGCCTCCTGGTCCCGTGGCCGGCTGATCGCCGTGATCGCCGCCGGGCTCGTGCTGCTGCTCCTGGTCGGCGTCGGCGTCTACGGGCTCATCACCGGCCCGCGACCGCCCGACGACCGCGCACCCGACCCTGCGCCCACGGTCACCGCGCCCGGTGAGACCGAGCCGGTGGCGCCGGGTCCGCCGAGTGTCGTGCCCTCGCACGACCCGGACGAGTTCGCCCGCAACGTCGCGGAGGCGCTGTTCGGCTGGGACACCGGCTCCGGGCTGATGCCGCTGGACTACACCGCCGGACTCTTGGAGGTCGGCGACCCCTCCGGCGCCGAGCAGGCCGGGCTCGCCTCGGACATCGCCGCCTATCTGCCCTCGCGCCAGGCGTGGATCGAGTTGCGCCAGTACGCCACCACCCAGCACCTGGCCATCGACCACTCGTTCGTGCCCGAGGCCTGGGATCAGGCGGTCGAGCAGGCCCAGCCCGGGCAGCTCCCTCCCGGTGCCACCGCGGTCACGATCGAGGGCACTCGCCACCGTGAAGGCGTCTGGAACGGCGAACCCGTCACCGCTGAGCAGTCGGTGTCGTTCACCGTGTTCCTGGCCTGCCCGCCGCCGGCGCCGCAGTTCCGCACCGGCCTGTGTCATGTGCTGCGCCTGTCACAGCTCGACAACCCGCTCCGATAGCCGGGGGTCGTGCCGTGTTGAAGAAGGTCGCCGCCGCCGTTCTCGCGCTGGTGCTGCTCGGTCCCATGCTGGGGCTGGTCGGAGTCGGAGTGCTGATGAATCCCGCCGCCGCGAACTGTGTCGTGCCCGGCGGCTCCGTCACCGTAGGAGACGTCCCCGAGTCGCTGACCGTCACGACGCGGGACGGCACCACGTTCACGCTGAACAAGACCCAGCTCACGCACGCGGCCACGATCATCGCGATCGGCGGCGGCATTGAGGGCGTGGGCCGTCCCGGCATCACGATCGCGCTGATGGCCGCGCTGACCGAGAGCACGCTGCGGCAGTTGGCGAACACCGGCGCCTACCCCGAGAGCGGCGTCTACCCCAACGACGGCAACGGGTCGGATCACGACAGCTTGGGTCTGTTTCAGATGCGGCCGCAGTCGGGCTGGGGCACCGTCGCGGAGCTGATGGACCCGACCTACCAGGCGCGGGCGTTCTTCGGCGGGCCGACCGGCCCGAACTACCCGAGCCCGCGGGGTCTGCTGGACATTCCGGGCTGGCAGCAGATGGACCCTGGCGAGGCCGCCCAAGCGGTCGAGGTGAGCGCCTACCCGGACCGCTACCGCAACTATGAGCCGGTCGCCGAAGCCATCCTCGATGCCCTGACCGGCGCGTCCAGCGGCGGAACCGGCTCGGCCGGCCCGGTGGTATCCGTACTCACGGCGGGTCCGGTGGCGCAGTCCGCGCGCGTGGTGTTCCCGCTCCCGGAGGGGACGTGGGTGCTCACCAGCGAGTTCGGGCCACGCATCCACCCGATCACCGGCGAGCAGAGTTTCCATACCGGCACGGACTTCGCCGCCGCGGACGGCACCCCGATCCTCGCCGCCGCGGACGGCACCGTGACCGTCGCGGAGTTCTCCGGCGGATACGGCGGACTGATCGTCATCGAGCATCAGATCAACGGGCAGACAGTGGCGACCGCCTACGCCCACATGTGGCAGCACGGCATCCACGCCTCAGCGGGCGACCGGGTGGTCGCCGGGCAGCACATCGGCGACGTCGGCAGCTCCGGCAACTCCACCGGGCCTCATCTGCATTACGAGGTCAGGCCCGGCGGCACCAACGGCGAAGCGGTCGACGCCGCCGCGTGGCTCAACGCCCACAACGCCGCCGACCTGCCCGAAGCCGCGGTCGGCGCCCCCGCCGGATGCGACACCAACGGCGGCACGGCGGGCGAGCCCGCCCCAGTCGACGGCGACCCCGACCGGCTCGTGGACGATCCCACCAGCGACGGGCAGATCACCGCCCGGATGGCGCACCTCATGGGCCAGGCCCGCGCCGGGTTCCCCGACACCGGCTGGGCCTGCTACTCGCCCCGACCCGGCACCACCTCGGAGCACCCGCTGGGCCGCGCGTGCGACATCACCTTCGGCAACCCGATCGGGACGCATCCGACACCTACACAACTCGAGGACGGGTGGCGGCTGACGAACTGGATGAAGGACCACGCCGAGACCTTGGGCGTGGAGTACCTGATCTGGCAAGGCAAGATATGGTCCCTCGCCCGCGACGGTGAAGGCTGGCGCGACTACGACGGCGGCGGAACGCACGACCCCGGCGACGTGACCGGCGGACACTTCGACCACCTACACGTCACCGTCAAGGCCGGTGCGTGATGGACGTGTTCCCCGACTTCGACGGTCTCGCAGGGATCGGCGACCTTGAACAGGTCATCGGCGCCCTGCTCACGATCGTGCTCATCGTCGCGGTGCTGATGGTGGTCGTCTCGGCGATCTGCTGGGCGCTGGGCGCCTCGCACGGCAACCACTCCCTGGCCTCCAAGGGCCGGATAGGGGTACTCGTCGGCGTCGGCGCGGCCGCCCTCGCCGGTGCCGGTGTCGCGTGGGTGAACTGGCTCATCGTCCTCGGCCGCCAGCTCTGACCCAACACCCATTGCTGGTCCGCCCCTTCACAGGGCGCGAGCCTTCTCATGTCGGTGCGCGCTCGGGGTGCGGCTGGCTCACCTCGCCGCTGAACCAGCCATCTGCTCAGCGAGGGAGTAACCGCCGTGATCGACATCGACCCCAACAGCTCCGGCCTGCCCGGCATCGAACAGCTCCGCACCATCGTCGGCGCCGTGATGACGGTCGGCCTCATCCTCAGTGTCCTGGCGCTGATCGTGTCCGCGATCGTCTGGGCCTACGGCGCCAACAGCTCCAACCCGCATCTGTCCGGGCGAGGCAAGCTCGGCGTCCTGATCTCCTGCGGCGCGGCGGTGATCTGCGGCGCGGCAGTGACGCTCGTGAACTTCTTCTGGGACGTCGGCCAGGCCGTCTGAGGCCGGCCCGCGCGGCAGGAGATTCGTGATGAGTGTCTGCGATGTGCCGATCATCTCGTCCGTGTGCGATGTGGCCGGTGAGGCGGCCGCGACGGTCGTGGCGGCCCCGTTCGACTGGCTCGCCCAGGCGATGGGCGGTGCGGCCGGCTGGCTGATCGAGGCGATGTGGGCCGTTTTCGACACGACCACGCTGGTCGATGTCACCTCGCCCGGGTTCACCAGCGTCTACAACCTGATCTTCGGCATCGGCGTGTTCCTGGTGCTGGTCTTCTTCTGCCTGCAACTGATCACCGGGCTGATCCGCCGCGACCCGACCGCCCTGTCCAGGGCCGCGCTCGGCGCGGCGAAATCGGTGCTCGGCGCGTTCGTCGTGGTCACGCTCACCGCGCTCGCGCTGGAAATCGTGGACCAGCTCTGCATCGGGATCATCCAGGCGTCCGGGGAGACCACCGGGACGATGGGCGACAAGATCATCCTGCTTGCCGCCGGCCTGACCGGCATCAACATCGCCGCTCCCGGTGTCGGGGCGATCGTGACGATCTTCCTGGCCGGGCTGATGATCGCCGCGGTCTTCATCGTCTGGTTCTCGTTGTTGATCCGTAAGGCGTTGCTGCTGGTTGCCGTGGTGCTGGCGCCGATCGCGTTCGCCGGTGCGTCCTGGGACGCCACCAAAGGGTGGATCGGCAAGTGGGCTGCGTTCGTGATCGCGCTCATCATCAGCAAGCTGGTGCTCGTCGTGATCTTCCTGCTGGCGATCACGCAGATCGCGACCCCGATCGAGGCGGACATCGCCGCGGTCACCGAGCCGATCACCGGCATCGTCCTCATGGGCATCGCGGCCTTCGCCCCGTACATGGTGTACCGGTTCGTGTCGTTCATCGGGTTCGACCTCTACCAGCAGATGGGCACCGAGCAAGAGGCCAAGAGCGCCCTCAACCGTCCCCTGCCGCTGCCGTCCAAGCCCCAGGGCGGCAGCGAGCCGAAGAAGGTTCTCGATGACCCCCAGGGCGGCGCCCCGCAGGGCGGGTCGGGCACAGGACCGGGCGGCTCCCCGCCGCGCAACCCGGCGCCAACCGCGGGCGGTGGCGCGGGCGTGACCGGGACAGGAGCGGGCGCCGGAGCCAGTGCGGGTGCGGGTGCCGGGGCGGGTGCTGCTGCGGCGGGTCCCGCGGCTGCGGTCGTCGTCGGGGCGCAGGTCGCCAAGGGAGCCGCCGAAGCCGGTCCGAAGGCCGGCAAGGCGGTCGCGGGCCAGGCGGAGACCGCCGCGAGCGGCGCCGAGGGCCAGGGTGGTGGCGGCGGCGCTGCGCCGTCGAAGACGCCCCCGCCGCCCTCCGCGCCCCAGCCGCGCACGCCCGCACCATCCAAGCCAGCGCCGCCACAGACCGGGAAGGAGTGACGCATGTCCACGGAACGGAAGGCGCCCGGAAGCGAGCTGACCCCGGTGAAGTTCTCCCGCCTCACCCGGCGGGGTGTGTTGCTGGGCCTGTCGGTCTCCCAGCTCGTGGCCGCCGGCATCGGCGGGCTGACGCTGCTGGCGGCGTTCTACGCCGGCGCGGGGATGATGCTGGCCTACACCGCCCCGATCTGGGTGCTCGCCGCGGTGCTGACCTGGGTGCCCATCGCCGGGCGGCCGATGGTCGAATGGCTCCCAGTCGCCTGCTGGTGGCTGTGGCGGACCACCGGCGGACAACTGCTGTATCGGCGGCGGATCATCACGCCGCGCCCGGCCGGGAACCTCGCGCTGCCCGGCGACATGGCCCGGCTGCGGGAGCATCTGGACCCCGAGACCGGGGCATGCATGATCCACGACCCCCGCCAGGGCAGACTCACCGTGGTCTGCGAGGTCACCCATCCCGCGTTCGTGCTGCTCGATCCCGGCGAGCAGGAACGCCGGGTCACCTCCTGGGGGCGGGTGCTCGCCACGGTGTGCCGGTCCGGGCGGATCGCGACCCTGCAAGTGCTCGAACGCACCCTGCCGGACTCCGGGACCGGACTGGCCGAATGGTGGGCCGAACACGGCACCGCCGACGACTCCTGGGCCGCGACCACCTACGCCGAACTGATCGAGCGAGCCGGTCCCGCCGGGGAACGGCACGCCACCACGATCAGCCTGAGCCTGGACATGAAGACCAGCGCCCGGCAGATCAGGACCGCCGGCGGCGGCATCCGCGGCGGCGCCGCCGTGCTCCGCCAGGAGATGGCGACCCTGACCGCCGCGCTCCGGTCGGCGGACCTGACCCCGGTCAGGTGGCTCGGCCCCGGTCAGGTCGCCGTGATCCTGCGCTCGGCCTACGACCCGGCCGTGGCCGCGACGCTGGAACGGCACGGAAGGCTCGGCCAAGACCTCGCCAGCGCTGGGCCGGTCGCGGTCACCGAGACCTGGGGCACCCTGCGCACCGACTCGGCCTGGCACGCCGTCCTGTGGGTCGCAGAGTGGCCGCGGTCGATGGTCTATCCGGGGTTCCTCGCACCCGTGCTGCTGTCTACCGGCATCCAACGGTCGGTGTCGCTGATCTACACCCCGATGCGCTCAGACCAGGCCGCCCGCGACATCCGCAAAAAGAAGGTCGAACACATCTCAGACGCCGCCCAGCGCGCGCGGATGGGGCAGATCGAAGACGCCGCCCAGACCGCCGAGTACCAGGACGTGCTGCAACAGGAAGCCGACCTGACCGCCGGACACGGGGTGCTCCGCGTCTCCGGCCTCATCAGCGTCTCCGCGCCCACCCTCGACGAGCTGGAAGCCGCGGTCGCCGCGATCGAGCAGTCCGCGATCCAAGCCTCCTGCGAGACCCGCCGACTCGTCGGCCAGCAAGCGGCGGCGTTCACCGCGGCAGCGCTGCCGCTGTGCCGGACGGTGTGACCTGACGGCTCACCTGATCGGCATCGAGAGACCCTGCACAGATGGAGGCCCGTGATGCCCACGTTCACCGATCCCGCCCGCGACGCCAATGAGGCGTACGAGGCGTTGCGCGGGCTCGCGCACGCCACCCGCACCGTCGAGGACCCGTCCGACACCTACGCGGTGATCGGTGACCTGCTGGGCGGGATGCGCTCGCTCCGGCAAGTCCTGGATCAGCTCGCCACCGTCCACCTGGACCATCAGCACCAGGTCACCAACGAGGCCCGCGACCTAGCCGGCGGGGCGGTGGAGGCGCTGTCGGCGGCCGACGAGCTGCACCAGGCGGGCACGCTCATCGACCAAGCCCACGAGCGGCTCAATGCCGCGATGGGCCACTCCGGCCGGATCGTCTGGAACCCCCAAGAGCCGCTGACGGAGCGGTGGGTCGGGATCGTGTTCCTGCACAGCGAGGAAGCCGACCGGGTGCTCGACCTCATCGACCGCGAAGGGGCGGAGGCGGGGATCGAGCATCTGTCCGGATGGGACTACGGGAGCGAGACCACCGACGCCGCGATGGAGAACGGTGACGTTCACGACCGCGCCCCGGTCTACGCCGGGGATCGGCAGGCCGAGACCGGCGACTACGCGATGACGTACAACCCGCAGGCCGGGCACGTCGCCCTCTACCGGCGGCACCTGGTCCGACCCGAAGACGCCCTCGACCCGCCCGCCGAAGCACCCGTCCCGCCGCGGCGCTCTCCGGCCGCCCGCGAGACGACGCCAAGGCGCGGTGCCGGCCGCGACAAGTCGTGGTTCAGTCATCCCGGCGTCGCGGCGGTCAAGCAAACTCGCGGGCTATCGCTGTGAGCCGGGACGAGAAGCTGCACACCGCTGTCCTCGTCGCGCCCGCCTCCGAGCGGCGGCGGCTGCGCAAGCAGCGACGACACGCCGCCGCCCGGCTCGTCGCGGAGCAGCGCCAGGCCGAGAAGGCGACGACGCGAGCCCGGATGGAGGCTGAGCGCGCGGAACGTCGCGCCACGGTTTACCTGCCGCCGGCGGGTGAGCCCGGCCCGGCGATGCTCCGCACTCCGGGACGGTTCCGGCTGGCCCGGCATCAGGACACCAGCGCCGTGCTCGCCGGCCACTACCCGTTCCTCGCCGAGGCCGGGCTCGGGCCGCAGGGGATGTTCATCGGCCAGGACCTCTACAGCGGGTCGTCGTTCGTGTACGACCCGTGGGTGCTGTACCAGCGGGGCATCATCACCGCCCCGAACCTGATCCTGGCCGGGATCGTCGGCTCCGGGAAATCGTCGCTCGCCAAGAGCCTCTACACGCGCAGCCTGCCCTTCGGCTACCGCGTCTACGTGCCCGGCGACCCCAAAGGAGAGCACAGCGGCGTCGCCGAGGCCGTAGGAGGCAAGGCGATCATCCTCGGGCACGGGACGGGCAACCGCCTCAACCCGCTCGATGAGGGCTACCGCCCCGCCGGGCTCAGCGACCAGGAGTGGGGCATCACCCTCGCCGCGCGGCGCCGTGATCTGCTCGGCGCGCTCACCGAGACCGTGCTGGATCGGCCGCTCGCGCCGCTGGAACACACCGCGATCGACACCGCCCTGGCCGGGGCGGTGCGCGACGCGGACGTACCGATCCTGCCGATGGTGGTCGAGCGGCTACTGCGCCCCGACCCCGCCGACGACCCGGACGGGCGACTGACCGAGGATGGCCGGCAAGTGGGGCACGCCCTGCGCCGCCTGGTGCTCGGTGACCTCAGCGGACTGTTCGATGGCCCCAGCACCGTCCGGTTCGATCCGTCGCTGCCGATGGTCAGCCTGGACCTGTCCCGCGTCACTGAGAACAGCACCCTCATCAGCGTCCTGATGACCTGCTCGTCGGCGTGGATGGAAGCCGCGCTGCTGGACCCGAACGGCGGACGCCGATGGGTCATCTACGACGAGGCCTGGCGGCTCATGTCGCATCCGGCGCTGCTGCGGCGGATGGACGCGCACTGGCGGCTCGCCAGGCACTACGGGCTGGCGAACCTGCTCGTGTTCCACAAGCTCACCGACCTGGAGAACGTCGGCGATCTGGGCTCGGCGAACCGGGCGCTGGCGAACTCGTTGCTGGCGAACGCCGAGACCCGGATCGTCTACCGGCAAGAGACCGACCAGCTCGGCCCCACCGCGGCCGCGCTCGGACTCACCGGCACCGAGCAACGTCTCCTGCCGGGGCTCGGCACCGGGCAAGGGCTCTGGCGGATCAAGGACCGCTCGTTCGTCGTGCAGCACCAGCTCCACCCCGTCGAGCTGGCCGCGTTCGACACCACCGCCCGCATGACCGGGGAAACAGCTAGAAGTTCCCCAGATTCCTGACGGTTTCACCCGATTCGTGAACGTTGTCGCGAACCTGAGCCGTGATCCGCTCCGGTTTCGAGGGCTTGGCGTGGAGGCTCGGCGCACCTCGCGGCATGAGGAAGCCCGAATCACAGCCTGAACCCATCCCGGTGTCGATCCCGCTCGTCGTGCTCGACGTGCGCGAGGACGGGACCGTTGCCGTCGACGTCGACGGAAAGCCACTGGACCCGGACTCGGGTGCGGGGCCGTGGCGACGTTCCTCGTTCGGGCAGATCATCGACCGCGCCACCAACGAGGGGACGACCCCGGCGCGGGTCGAGGTCCGCGAGGCGGACGGGACGACCTTCACCGACATCATCGCGCCCCGACGCCGCCGGCCCTCCCGCCCACAGCCCGCACCGGAACAGGCATCGCTGCCGGTGTTCCACACCGTCACCGGCGACGGATTCGTTCCCGGTGAAGACGTCGCGGTCGCCGTCGTCACCGGGCACACCGACGCCTCCGGCACCGGCACCGCCCGCACCCTCATCGACCCCGCCCGACTCGGGCCGAATGCTTCCGGCGGGGTCGTGGAAGTGGTGCTGGTCGGCCGTATCTCCGGCACCACGATCATCCGGCGGCTGCCATGAACAGTCAGGGCCGGCAGACCGGCTCGTTCGGAGACGAGCTGACCAACGCCGCGATGATCGGGTTGGTCGTCCTGTTCGGTGCCGCTCTCGTGCTGCGCGGTGCCGGATCGGTCGCGGCGTTCCTCACCGGCATCGGCCAACCCGCCGGCGGCCCCGCCTCCGGCATCGGCGTGCTGTTCAATCCCGGCGACCCCGCCACGGCGCTCGACGCGCCCGGACTGAACCCGGTCGCCTACTGGAGCGTCACAAGCCTCCTGCTGAGCGCCCTCGTGACGGGCGGGCTGTGGGTGTGGTCGCGACTGCGCCGACACACGCACCGGGTCGAACAAGACCCGCGCCGCATGGCCGGCATCGCCACCCGGCACGAGGTCGTCGCCGCCGCGTCCGAGAAGGCGCTACTGCGCCGCGCCGGGAACCTGCGCCCCGGCCTGGATGGTCCCCGGCCGCAGGATGTCGGCTACCGGCTCGGCGTCTCCAAGGGCGCGAGCGTGTGGGCGTCGGTCGAGGACTCGATCATGGTCATCGGCCCGCCCCGCTCCGGCAAGGGCCTGCATCTGGTGATCCCGGCGATCCTCGACGCACCCGGGGCCGTCGTGGTGACCTCGACCCGCCCCGACAACCTGACCGCGACCATGCGCGCCCGCCGCCGGGTCGGGCCGGTCGCAATCTTCGACCCGCAACACCTCGCCGAGGGCCTGCCCGCGGGGATGCGGTGGTCGCCGATCCGGGGCTGCGAGTCACCGCAGACCGCGATGATCCGCGCCACCGGGCTCGCCGCCGGCACCGGCCTCGCCTCGGGCGGAGTCGATGGCGGCGGGTTCTGGGAAGGCAAGACCAGAGCGGCGCTGCAATCACTCCTGCACGCCGCCGCGATCGACCACCGGCCACCGGCTGAGCTGTTCCGCTGGACCCTCGACCCGACCACGGCCGCCGACGCGGTGGCGATCCTGACCGGCTCGACCCAAGCGGCGACGGGATGGGCCGAGTCGCTGGAGGCGATGATCGACTCCGACCCCCGCACCCGAGACTCCATCTGGCAAGGCGTCTCCCTCGCGCTCGGATCATTGGCCGACCCCAGAGTGCTCGATGCCGTGTCGCCCAGTCCCGGCGAGGGCTTCGACCCCGAAGCGTTCATCCGCGACCGCGGCACCCTGTTCCTCCTGGCAACCGGCTCCGGTGCAGGAGCCAGCGCCGCGCTCGTCGCCGCGCTCGTGGAAGACCTGATCGAGACCGCCCGCCGCCTCGCTGCGCGCTCACCCGGCGCCCGGCTCGATCCACCGATGCTGCTGGCACTGGACGAGATAGCCAACCTCTCGCCGTTGCCGTCGCTGCCGACGCTGATGGCCGAAGGCGGCGGCTCGGGCATCACGACCATGCCTGTGCTCCAGTCGCTCGCGCAGGCCCGGGACAAGTGGAACGAGCACCAGGCTGGCGCGATCTGGGACGCCTCGATCGTCAAGGTCATCCTCGGCGGCGCCTCCAACAGCCGCGACCTACAAGACCTGAGCGCGCTGGTCGGGGAACGCGACGAGTACACCGACTCGGTGACTCTCGGCGACCATGGCACCCGTTCCAACCAGCGCTCCGTCCGCCGCATCCCGATCTTCCCGCCCGACCGCATCCGCCGGCTCCCGTTCGGCACGGGCATCGTGCTGCTGCGCTCCGCGCCCCCGATCGTCACCGACCTGCACCCGTGGCCCAAGCGACCCGACGCCGCCCAGCTCACCGCCGAGCGTGCAGAGATCGAGGCCCTGCTGCGGCGCACGGACGCCTGAACAGCGGTCACCGCAGGGAGCACCTGCCCGTCGAAGCGGTCGGCACTGCCGGGCGCCGGAGAGCAGGCAGGAGCAGAGCATGTCCGACACCCCACACGAGGACGCGACCGTGAACGAGGTTCCCGACTCGGACCTGGACGACACCGACGACGGCTTTGAGGACCCGCTGGTCGCCGAGCCGCCGCATCCGATCAACTGGAACCTGCTGAACGCCGACGACGCCGAGGTCGAGTGGCTGGAACTCAACCGGTGGGTGGACTGGCTCAGGCACGCCTACGGCCTGCCCGCCTCCGTCATCCCGCCGGCCTGGCACACCCACCCCGAACTGCTGTGGGAACTGTCCGCCCTGCACCTGCACTGGCTGTGCGCCTACGACCCCGAGCAAGAGGGCTCCGCACCGCTCGGCTGGCACCGCGACTTCGCCGACGCCCGCCAACGTCTCCGCGAATGGGTGGCGGCGTCAGGCACCAAGCTCGACCACGACCGGCCCACCCGGCAGACCGTCTGGCCCGGCGAGGAACCCGCCGACCCCATCGAGGACATCCCGATCATCGACCGCGACGCCGAGTTCGTGGAGTTCGTCATGGCCGATGTCCAGGCCCGCCGCGAAGCCGAGGACGCGTTCTACCGGGACCTCGACCCCGACACGGGAGAAGTGTCGTGAGCGGCGACGAGATGCTGGTGGTGTCGCCGCTGATGCACAGCCGGGAGGTTGCGGCGTACTTGAAGGTGTCGGAGTCCACGCTGTCGCGGTGGCGCTCGGCCGGTACGGGACCACCGTTCCTGCGCCTGGGCGGGATCGCCCGGTATCGGCTCGATGCGGTGGACCGCTGGCTGGCCGATCTGGAACACGATCATGCCTCGGAGGGCTGAGCCGCAGCCGACCGCTGAGCCCAAACCGGTCCCGCCGATCGGCGTGAAGGTCTCCACGGACATGGAACGCCGCTCCTATGGCATCCGCGCCCGCGCCCGGTGGACCGACCCGACCACCAAGCGCCGCGTCATCCGCTCGGAGATCGTGCGGGACGAGGCGGCGGCGCACGCCTTCTTCGACCAGCTCCGCAACTCCTCGACCAAGGGCATGGACGTGTCCATGACGCTGCTGGAGTTCGTCACCTCCATCGGCGACCGATGGGCGCGGGGCCTGGACCCAACCTCCACCGGCGAGACCTACGGGTACGGGCTGAAGCTGCGGGTGCTGCCCGCGCTCGGGCACCTGCCGGTCACCCAGATCACCGCGGGCATCATCGACCGCACCATTGACGAGTGGGAGAAGCGGCACGGGGCATCCACGATCAAGAACACCATCGCCCCGCTCGTCCGGGTGCTGGACGAGGCGGTGCGCGATGGGCTGCTGACCATCAATCCGGCGAAGAACCGGGCCAAGCGGAGCCTGAACCGCAACGCCTTCCGCGGACAGTCCGCCGAGCAGTCTTCCCCGCGTGCGCATGCGATCCCGGACATGAAGACTCTCAACCGGCTCGCACGAGCGTGCGGGAAGGTGCACCAGTCCTACAGCGACTTCGTGATGCTCGCGGCGCTGCTGGCGGCCCGATCCTCGGAGGTGTCCGGATTGCAGGTCGGGGACGTGGACTTCGGCAAGAACCTCGTCGTGATCCGCAGGCAGGTCTTCCCCGGCAAGGGCGGCCTGGTCACCAAGCCGACCAAGAGCCGCAAAGAACGCCGCGTGCCGATCCTGGAACCTCTCCGGCCCGTGCTGGAACGCCTGACCGACGGCAAGCAGCCGGAGGACTCGTTGCTGGTCGGCCCGAAAGGCGGCTACCTCACCACCGCGACCGTCCGCGACGCCACGAACTGGGACGGCATCGTGGCGAAGCTCGGGCTGCCCGACCTCACCCGGCACGGCCTGCGCCACACCGGGGCCACCTGGATGGCCGACGCCGGCATCCCACTGCACGTGCTCCAAGACATCCTCGGTCACGCCTCAATGGAGACCACTCGCGGCTACCTTCACCCCGACGACCGCCACCTCGCCTCCGCCGCTGAACAGGCCAACGCTTTCCTCTCCACCGCCGGACAGCGCAAGCACGCCCGGCGCAGCGGCCCGGCGACCAGGAGCTTGTGATGCGTTCCGAGGCCGCGGGAGTGCTGCCGGAGGCGTTCTGGTCCCCTTTTGGTCCCCTTATCCACAGGAAGCGGGTTCGCGGCGCCCTGCTCGTCCACAGGCGGTCGCCCCGCACCATGCCGGGGGGACCAGAGGGGGACCACAGAAAACCACCCCCGGACATGATGAAGCCCAGGCGAGAAACCTACTCTCACCTGGGCTTTTACGTCGGGCTGACAGGATTTGAACCTGCGACCCCCTGACCCCCAGTCAGGTGCGCTACCAAGCTGCGCCACAGCCCGTGGCATGATTTTTCAGTTGTTCGGGCCGACCAGAGCGGGGTAAACCCCTTGACCCCCAGTCAAGTGCGCTACCAAGCTGCGCCACAGCCCGTGGCTTGCCCCCTCGCGGGAGCGTCGAAACCATATCCCATGGCGGCCGGGGCGACCCAATCGCCCCGGCGCGCCCCGGGGTCAGCGGCGCGAGCGCTTCTCGCGCACCCGCACCGAGATCTCGATCGGCGTGCCGACGAAGCCGAACTCCTCGCGCAGGCGGCGCTCGATGAAGCGCCGGTAGCCGGCCTCGATGAAGCCCGACGCGAAGAGGACGAACCGCGGCGGCTGGGTGCCCGCCTGGGTCGCGAAGAGGATGCGGGGCTGCTTGCCACCACGCACGGGGTGCGGGTGGCCGGCGACGACCTCACCGAGGAAGGCGTTGAGTCGCCCGGTGGAGATGCGTGTGCCCCAGGACTCCAGCGCCACGTCGAGCGCCGGCACGAGCCGGTCCATGTGCCGACCGGTGCGGGCCGAGACGTTGGCCCGCGGCGCCCAAGGGATCTGCACGAGGTCGCGCTCGATCTCGCGCTCGAGGAAGTGCCGGCGCTCCTCGTCGGTGAGGTCCCACTTGTTGTAGGCGATGACCAGGGCCCGCCCGGCGTCGATGACCTGCTGGATGACCCGCACGTCCTGCTCGGAGATCTTCTCGGAGGCGTCGACGAGCACCACCGCGACCTCGGCCTTCTCGAGCGCCGTCTGGGTGCGCAGGGAGGCGTAGAAGTCGGAGCCACGCGTCTGGTGGACCCGGCGGCGGATGCCGGCGGTGTCGACGAAGCGCCAGTCGCGCCCGCCGAGGGTGACGAGCTCGTCGACGGGGTCGCGGGTCGTGCCCGCGACGTCATCGACGACGACCCGCTGGTGGCCCACGAGCTTGTTGAGCAGGGAGGACTTGCCGACGTTGGGCCGGCCGACCAGGGCCACCCGCCGCGGGCCACCGCGCTCGTAGGCCCCACCCATGGCGGAGAACTCCGGCAGCACCTCGAGCAGGGCGTCGAGGGCGTCACCGCTCCCCCGCCCGTGCAGTGCCGAGACCGGCCAGGGCTGCCCGAGACCCAGGTTCCACAGGGCCGCGGCGTCGGCCTCGGTGCGCTGGTCGTCGACCTTGTTCGCGATGAGCACGACGGGCTTGCCGGCGCGGCGCAGCAGGCGCACGCAGTTCTCGTCGTCGTCGGTGGCACCCACGGTGGCGTCGACGACGAACAGCACGACGTCAGCGAGGTCGACGGCGATCTCGGCCTGCTCGGCCACCCGCAGGTGGATGCCGCGGGCGTCGATGGCCCAGCCGCCGGTGTCGACGAGGGTGAAGCGGTGGCCGAGCCACTCGGCGTCGTAGGCGACGCGGTCGCGGGTCACGCCGGGAACGTCCTCGACGACGGCCTCGCGCCTGCCGATGATGCGGTTGACGAGGGTGGACTTGCCGACGTTCGGGCGCCCGATCACGGCGACGACCGGCAGCGGGCCCGCTTCGGCCTCGGCCTCGAAGTCGTCGTCGTCACGGTCGAGCAGCGCACGGTCCTCGTCGCTGAGCTCGAAGTCCTCGAGACCGACGCGCAGGGCTCGCTCGACGGCTTCGGGGTCGGCGGTCGCGGTGGTCGGGTCCTCGGTACTCATCCCACCATTGTCCCCCACGTCAGGGGTGCATCAGTCCACGAGGTCGGGCGGCACGTCCGTCGGCAGCGGGATGCCGTGGCGGGCGGAGGCGGCGTGCACGTGCGCCACGAGGGCGGTGCGGATCTGTTCGGTCGCGAGGTCGAGGCGGGCCCGGCCGGGCAGCCCGTCGGGGAGGTCGAGGACGACCGGCTCCCCGAAGTCGACGACGAGTCGGGAGCGAAGGCGTGGCCAGGATGCCGCGAGC
>Ga0209175_10000156_pt1 | contig 48356 bp, 40 predicted proteins | sample JI91814C2DNA_FD_187506 | JGI IMG/M metagenome (GOLD analysis project Ga0209175, IMG submission 187506) | Wastewater effluent complex algal communities from Wisconsin, to seasonally profile nutrient transformation and Carbon sequestration -... | ecosystem: Engineered > WWTP > Effluent > Algae...
AGCTGCAGATTAACCTGGGCCGGGTAACTGTTGAAGGACATACCGGCAATGAAATCATTTTTTCTTCCAAAGATCACGACAAAGAGGAAGACGAACGTGCCAAAGGTCTGAAAGCCATCAATGGTTCGGGATTGGATGATAATACGGGCTTAGGAATTAACGTGACGGAAAAGGATGGTGTACTTGTAGTAAGTCAGCTTAAAAAGATGAACTCTCCCGATATAAAAATTCTTGTTCCCAAAGGAGTAATTGTGGCCTATGAGCATAGCTCTCAATATGGCAACGAAGTAGTTTTCAGAAACCTAGAAAACGAAATCGAAGTTTCGGCTAATTATAATAGCGTTCAACTGGAGAATATTACCGGTCCAGCTACTATCAAAGCCGTATATGGTGGAGTTGATGCAGTGTTCAGTACAACTGTAAAAGGCCCCATCTCGATTGTTTCAATCTATGGCCATGTAGATGTCGCAATGCCGACTACCATTAAAGCTAACGTCAAAATGAGCACTTCTTACGGTGAGATTTTTGCGTCTCCTGATTTTAAAATCGAAGTAGAAAAACAGGGTGATCTGATTAACTACAGCGATCGGCTCACGGGCAAGATCAACGGTGGAGGGATGAACATTGACTTCCGCTCAGATTACGGCAAGATTTATTTCAGGAAAAAATGAGAAGCCTGATTTTTATCCTTATCACTTTTGTTACCGGTAGTCTGGTTGCCCAGACTCCGGTAGCGAAGAGTTTTGCCACTTCAAACGGACAGAAAATTTTGCTCCGATTTGATTACCCGGAGATTATCAACGTCAGCACCTGGGAGAAGAACGAAATATCCATTACCGGAAAGGTGAGCATTAATGGCGGTGAAAATGATGATGCCTTTGAATTAACGCAATCCGTATCTGGAAACACCATAATCGTAGAGAATCAAATTAAAGATCTTAAACATCTTCCACACCGTATAACCATTAAAAACGGTGAAGAGAAAATAACTTTTCGCACGAAGCAGGATTTTGAAAAGTATGCTGCGGAGCACGGACGCAATTACGATTTTACGTCTCATGGCGTTGATATTGAGATAACACTTGAAATAAAAGTTCCCCGCAATATTGAAACGAAGATTGAAGCCACTTACGGAATGGTTGAGATCCGGGATTTTACTGGCCCTCTTACGGTTGACGCAACCTATGGCGGAGTAGATGTTGTGGTGCAGCCAAAGACCACCGGAGAGCTGGTCGCTGAGACGGGTTATGGACAGATTTATTCCAACCTGGATCTTAAATTCAACGAAGGCAAGTTCGAGGATTTTCATACACAGGTATCAATAAAACCTGGCACCGGACCTCGGTATAGCTTCGAATCCAAATATGGAAATGTATACTTGAGAAAGCCCCTGTAAACGTTTGCGGAACCCTGTCTAACCAACGACAGGGTTATTTTTTTATCAAAATCTATATAAAGTCTATTGATTTAGTAGAGTATTAATATATTTGGGTTTTATAACCCAAACTCAACCAGTTAATGAATCGACTTTTATCTACGCTAAGCCTTCTTCTGGTAGGATTTGTAACGCAAGCGCAGCGCACAATTTCCGGCAGCGTTAAAGACAACCAGGGAACACCAATTGAACAGGCGAACATTGTCGTCAAGGGCACCAACGCGCATGCAGTAACAGATGCCAATGGCTCATTTAACCTGGACATTTCAGCAGACCTGCCTGCCTTTATCAGAATCAGCTCGGTAGGGTACAAGCCGCAAGAGATTCAGGTTAATGAAATCACGGATAAATCAATTGAGGTTGTTCTTGCAGATGATGCACTACTCTCAGAAGTTGTCATTACTGCCAGGCGCAGGAAGGAAGTGGCGCAAAAGGTTCCAATCCCGATTTCCGTATTGAGTGGTGAGACGGTTGAACAGTCGGGTGCATTCAATGTCAATCGTTTAAAGGAGCTTATTCCATCCGTTCAGCTTTATTCATCCAATCCCCGCAACACAGGGATTAACATTCGTGGATTAGGGTCCCCATTTGGGCTCACCAATGACGGTCTTGATCCGGGAGTAGGGTTCTATGTAGACGGTGTTTACTATGCCCGCCCGGCTGTTGCTACGATGGATTTTATTGATATTGAGCGGATTGAAGTTCTGCGCGGGCCACAGGGTACATTGTTCGGTAAAAACACAACTTCCGGTGCGTTCAACATCACCACACGCAAAGCGAGCTTTACTCCGGGAGCTGACGCAGAAGTGAGTTTTGGAAACTATGGATATGTTCAGGCTAAGGCTTCGGTAACCGGTCCGCTCAGTAAGAAATTAGCAGCACGGGTATCTTTTTCGGGCACCGAGCGTGATGGAACAATCGAGAATGTGCGTACGGGTAGGTACACTAACGAGATTAATAATTTGGGAGCGCGTGCGCAGTTGTTATTTGAACCATCTGCTAACACATCTATTACGTTATCAGGAGATGTTTCCAGTCAGCATCCTGACGGCTATGCTCAAGTGGTGGCTGGAGTTGTAAAAACGAAGCGTCCGGACTATCGTCAATTTGATGCAATTATTGCAGATCTGGATTATACACTGCCAAGTAACAATGCTTTTGACCGGAAAATAGATCATGATACCCCATGGAGATCAGGTAATGAGCTTGGTGGAATCTCCCTTAACATTGACACAGAAATTGGTTCGGGTACACTTACTTCAACCACTGCATGGCGCTACTGGACTTGGGATCCATCCAACGATCGCGACTTTACGGGGTTGCAGGCACTCTCAAAATCACAAAATCCGGCTGAACATAGAAACTGGTCGCAGGAATTTCGCTATGCAGGGGAAATATCATCGCGCTTAAGTGGTGTGATAGGTGTGTTCTACATAAAACAGGAGGTTAAGATAAATGGGACTGAAGAATCGGGCACAGCTCAGTGGCGCTTTTCACAAAGCTCAACGAGTACGTTGTGGCAAACACCAGGATTATTTGAAGGCTACGGCATTCGTACTAATGCTTCAATCAAATCGTTGAGTGCCGCTGTATTCGCCAATATTGATTGGGAAATAGTAGAAGGTCTTCACGTGTTGCCCGGAATTCGCTTTAATCATGATGAGAAAGATGTTGTTTATGACCGAAGAACTTATGGTGGTTTGGATACGGCCACCTATGCCGGCACCAAAGCTGAAAAAATAGCGCTGCAGAATTTAAAAAATGGAGTTTACAGCAGCCAGGCATATAAAGCGGATGCCGATGAAAATAATCTCACCTATAACGTTACACTTGCCTACAAAGCAAATAATCGTGTTAATGCGTATGCTACATACTCTACGAGTTATAAACCGGTAGGCGTAAACGTAGCTGGTCTTCCAACTTTTCCTACTGGTGACCCTAACGCTGGTAAACCTATTACTGATCTGGCGGTCATAAAACCTGAAGATGTAAAGCACGTTGAAGTTGGCGTAAAAACTTCACCCTTCAGTAACGCTACGTTAAACCTGACAGTTTACAATACAAACATTAAGGACTACCAGACAAATGTTCAATCGCCTGAGCTTGGTGTGAACCGGGGCTATATCGCCAATGCAGAAGAAGTGAGGGTTCAGGGTACCGAGCTTGACGGTAACATCAGCATCAATAAGCATTTTACCCTTTATGCATCTGTCGCGTATACAGATGGCAAGTACGTTGCGTTTACAAATGCACCACTTCCATTGGAGGAGACCGGGGCAACGACTCAAGATCCAAATTTTCCAGATGATCCAACCAAAACAGTGCAGCTGGCATTCAAAGATGTTTCGGGTGGAGACCTTCCGGGAATTTCTAAATGGGCGAGTTCAATCGGTGCTGAGTTTACCACTACCGCAAGCTTCCTCCGTCAGGCTGGAAAGTTCTTCCTTGCATTTGATACCTATTATCGTTCCGATTTCTCTTCGAGCCCGTCACCTTCAAAATACCTCAATATTGAGGGCTATGCTTTACTCAATGCAAGGTTGGGCTTCCGTGTATTGAATGGAGTATCGGTATCGGTGTGGTCACGTAACTTACTTGATAAAGATTATTATGAGCAACTTCTTCCAGCCGGTGGCAATGCCGGACACTATGCCGGTGTGATGGGAGATCCAAGAACTTACGGTATTACCCTGCGCTATGCGTATTAATAATTATTAACTTGTAGCCTTTACTCATGGATTTAGCGATCATCGGAGGCGGGCTTAGCGGAACACTACTTGCACATTACCTGCTGCAGGAAGACCGGCATCCGGTAACGGTATATCTTTTTGAGAAAGATTTCCAGCAGTTGTCACGGGGAATTGCCTATCGCGCGTCCAATGAAACACAACTCCTGAATGTTCCGGCAGCAAGCATGAACCTGCATGGATTGCCGGCCGGGGATTTTTATCATTGGCTACAAGCAAAAGGACATACCGTGTTGCCAGGCGATTTTGTTTCGCGGTCCTTATTCGGCACATACCTGAAAGAGCTTTTTCAGCAAAGTCTTGAACGCGCAAGACAGGTACAGGTAAAAGTAATTACCGATGAGGTTGTTGATATTATAAAGGAGGAAGACTTTCTTTATATCTTAACCGCTGCCGGAAACACGTATCACGTAACGAAAGCAGTTGTCGCCAACGGCATTTTGCCTCCGACTGATCCATTTGAGGTTACACTGGATATTCAGCTCACTAATCTTTATCAATCTAATCCCTGGAATTTTCACTACCTCGATCAACTGAAGAAAAATGATCATGTTGTGCTGATTGGAACCGGTCTTACCATGCTTGATCATGCAGCTGGTTTATTACAGAGCGATAAAAATGTTCGTGTAACTGCCTTTTCAAGGAGAGGACTTTTACCGCTAGCCCATAAGACCTATCAGCCCTATGACTTTCCGGAGTATACAGTAGTTCCGAATGAAGACATTGGCGAGCTGCTTCGATCGATCAGAGTATATTATGTAACACATAAAAATAAGGGTCTTGATTGGCGCGATCTTATTGATCGCGTCCGCAGCCAGGTACCACAACTTTGGAAAGCTTTAAATGCGGTTAGCAAAATCAGGTTTATCCGCCACTTGAAGCCGTATTGGGAAATTCATCGTCATCGGGCTCCGGAACAGGTTTTGGACGCTGTTAAACAGGAGATGCAGAAAGGAAGATTTAACTTATTGAGAGGGAAAATCCGCGAGGTGACAACCAACGGTAAAGCTCTTACCATTCACCTTGTCAATTCAACTGGTATCAAAAGCATTGAAGCTAATTATTTACTAAACAGTTCAGGCTTGCAGCACAATATTTCACTATCGTCAAATCCTTTGCTTAAAAAGCTTGTCGAGCGGGGATACATGATACCCGACAGCAACAAGTTGGGCGTTGAAACAGATGAGGTTGGTGTGTTCCAGTGTACTGCAGGTGAAAAAAATATTTTTACATTAGGGGCTCTTCGCAGGGCTGCGGTTTTCGAATGCACCGCTGCAAAAGAAATAGGAGAGCAGGCATTTATGCTCAGTAAAAACCTAATGGATCTTAAAACTGTTTGAGCTAATCATTTCTATGTTACGAAAACACCTCTTATTTTTTGCGCTGTTGCTTCCGGGTCTTGCTTTCTCACAAGAAAAAGATGTGGAGCATACGGAGCAGTTATGGTTAGCATACTGTAATCAAACGAGGCTTACAAATCGCTCGGGCATCTGGCTTGATGTGCATCTGCGGATGAATAATAATTTCATACAGGAACCTGCTGTGAGCATTTTCCGGGGTGCATACCTGTTCTACCTAACTGATCAAACCCGCCTTGCTGCCGGATATGCGTATGTTACACAGTATGCTCCAGACGACTCTTCTTCACCCGATATTCCTGAACACCGACTTTGGCAACAGATCCAATGGTTTGAAAAGAAGAAATGGTTCAGCACGATGCAATGGCTTAGACTAGAAGAAAGATTTCGAACAAAGGTTGTCGATAACGAGCTAACCTCTGATTACCTTTTTACCTACCGTGTTCGTTACGCGGTGGCGTTTACCATTCCTTTAAAGGGAAAGATTGTAGCACCTCACACTCCGTTTTTATTTATCAATAATGAATTTATGGTGAATTTTGGTTCAGAGGTTGTTAACAATTATTTTGATCAGAACAGATTTTTTGTCGGAGTAGGATATCAATTCACTCCGGCATTAAACGCGCAGGTCGGCTACCTGAATGTTTTTCAGCAGTTGCCAGCTTATAATACATTCCGCAACATTGATGCTATCCGGCTTTTTGTTTTTCACAATTTAGATTTTAGACACGATGACCGATAGTTCACAGGATAAACCGGTTCCCGAAGACCAAGTGGAGGATCGGGTTATTCACCGGAGGAAGATTTTAATCGTTGCGACAGTTTCTGTTATGATGCTGACTGTTTGCTTTTTTTTCTTTGATGAAATCAAGGATCAAGGAAAAGATGCATGGGATAGCATAGGGCCTGAATTTTTTATTTTTGTGTTGGGTGGGTTTATCGCGCAGATGATTGATGGATCCCTCGGCATGGCCTATGGAGTAACCGCTTCAACCTTTTTAATGTCGTTTGGAGTTTCACCTGCAGCGGCCAGCGCCAGCATTCACGCATCAGAAATCTTTACAAGCGGGGTTTCCGGGCTATCGCATTTAAAATTTCAAAATGTAAATAAAAGATTATTCAAAACACTGCTTATTCCCGGTGTTCTGGGAGCCATTGCAGGCGCCTATATCCTTTCATCCTTTGAAGAATACAATTTTATCCTTCGACCCATTGTGGCTACGTATACGCTTATCCTGGGCATAGTCATTATTATCAAAGCGAGAAACATTCAACCTAAAAGGAGAAAAACTAAAAACGTTCCAGCATTAGCAGGCTTCGGGGGTTTTATGGACTCTATTGGAGGTGGAGGCTGGGGACCCATTGTGGCAACAACGCTCATCGCGAGAGGAAGAAACCCACGGTACACAATTGGATCAGTGAACCTGGCTGAATTTTTTGTTTCCTTTGCCAGCTCCATCACGTTCTTCATTAGTATCGGTATCGGATACTTCCAAATTATTGCCGGGCTGATCGTAGGAGGCATTCTTGCAGCGCCCATTGCTGCACACCTGGTGCGTAAGATTCCTGTTAAAAAAATGTTAGTTGTTGTGGGTATTGTTGTGATTATTGTCAGCATCAGGCTTATCGCGTTATCCTTTCTGTAGCCCGGACTGGTTTTTGCAGATAGCCTTTCAAACTTTAACTTGCCGACTTTTTTAGGAGACCATGGCGCTATTTGAAAAGAATTTGGTTGTTAAGAAATCTACGCTCCCTGACGCAGGGAAAGGATTGTTTACAGAAGTTTTCATTCCGAAACGAAAACGAATAGTTGAATACAAAGGCCGTATTACTACCTGGAAAGAGGTGAAGGAGGATGACGGGGAAAATGGGTATATCTTTTATATTAAGCGTTACCATGTAATTGATGCACTGCCAACAAAGAAACCGTTGGCCCGGTATGCCAATGATGCAAAGGGATTTGCGCGCGTAAAAGGGCTCAACAATAATGCTGAGTATGTTGTTGATGGGTTGAAAGCGTACATCGAATCAACCAAAGATATTCAGCCAGGTTCGGAAATTTTTGTCGACTATGGGCCAGACTACTGGAAAACAATGCGCGAAAACCTCGCCATTGATAAAAAAGCCAAACGCGAGGCAGACAAAAAAGCAAAAAAAGTAAAAAAGAAAAAGACTGGTAAGAAGTAATTACTTCTGCCTGGCACGGATCTCCTCCAGTTCTTCATAGGCATCTGCAGCGAAATCATCAAAGCCGACTCGTGTAGCTTCTGCGATATAGGCCATTAACAGCCTGATGGACCCCGGATTACTTTGCTTGGCTTCAGCCAAAATGGAATAGGCTTTTAGACGATCAGCTGAATGATTCTTAAAATACCGGGCAGCTGCGATAACACCCTCTTCGAAGAATGGATTATAGACTGCAAGTATTTCGTAGTGCTGTTGAGCCGCCAGCGTATCTCCGCTGGCTTCATTAATAAGTGCGGTATACAATAACTTGTGAAGCTGCTTGTTCTGCGGGAAAATAATGCCTTCATTAATTTTTGCAGCGATCAGTCGAACTTCGTTCTGGGAGGCCAATAGCTCAAGCTCAAAATGATTGATTTTATCATTCAGGTTCTTATCGGTAGACTGAATTGCGTCAAGCATATTAAAATAGCGGATAGCTGACCGTATGCTGCCGGCATTAAATTGCCGTTGCGACATTTCTAAAATGAGCAGTGTTTTATAATTGGGATTTTCAATCGTATTAAGTATTCGCTTAAATACGGTTGAATCGGTGAGATTGAGCCGGTAGCGGCAGTATTGATATTTTTCCAGATCGGATTGAGTTAAAATTTCAGAAGCTGAAATGGAATAAATTTTCTTCAGTTGCCTGCCAATATCTTTGTCACTTTGAATCTTGCTTTCCAGCAGGCTATTGGCCGCGGTATTTGCTTCATCGTTCATACCAGCTTCGGCTAACGCGATGGCATTATAAATCTTTGCCTCCTTATAGTTTTGTTCTACCGAATAGGCAAAGCAGCTTACTGCGAGTTGTGGATTACCCTGCTCAAGCGCCCAAAGACCCATAGTGTAATTGAATTTCCCCTGCATGGATTGCGTGATGAAGGCTACTTCGCCCATAAGCCCCATGGCTTTCTCCACGTTATTTTGATAATAATACGCATGAGCGAGTGTTGCTTTTAAGGCTTCGGAATAATCCGTGTTCATTGAATCAGAAGCTACTTTAAACGCCTTAGTAATAAAAGCTGTATCAAGATCTTGCAGCTTATACACAATATAATTGTTGAGCAGGGTTGCGGAGTAGAGGTCAAGAATTTTATTATTTAGGGGATCAAACGGAGTTTTAATAGGCTGCCGCTGCTGCGCGGCAATTAAAATTGAATTGCTGACGACAGCAGTTGATGATGTGCCATACCGTTGAAGCAAAGAATCAACATTTACAGATACACCTGTTTGGGCTAGCAGTCCGGTTACATTAATGTCGGAACTTGCTGCAGAGGCTTTATCGCTTCTGGCCTGGTCGAAAAAAAGGAAAGCTGTATCCGCCTGATTGAGTTTCAGGAAAGCATATCCTAAGTTAGTTTGAATAATTCCCGATTCCGGAAATTCTTTACGTGCTTCCTGAAGAGAGGATTTTGTTGAAAAGTAATCGCTATCAAACAAATATAAATTGGCGTTGTTAATCAATGACGATTCGGTCGGGTTTGTCCAGTTAATGGTATTGTAGTGCAGGTGCGCTTGTTCCAAATTATTTTTACCTGTCTCTATGCCAGCCAGGATGTAGTTCCCGTGAAAATTATTACCTGCATACAATCTGGCCTGCCGATAGTACGATTCCGCGATTGAGCCATCATTCGTAACCTGCTGAACATCGCCCATGATATTGAAAATTGCAGCCGTTCCGTAATACACGTACGTATGCCACTGCGAATAAAAAATAAACGCAAAGGTGGCAATCAAACCGGCAATGCGATACGTTGCATACGGCATGCTGGTGGGATTATACAGCACCTTGTAAACATTCTTGTTGGCTGCCATCATGCCAATAAAATTGGAGGTGAAGTACAACAGGAAAATCACACCAAAGCCGATGTGACTGAAGATAATCACATCGCGAATTATCTTCAGTGCCGCGTCATTATAGGTATGCAAAAAAACGGCTATGGAACTAAAGGAAATAATAGCTAATGCCAGTATGAAATAAGCACCGAATGGATAGAAAGGAACAATGTTCTCGTATAACGATTCCCGTTTCCGATATCCCCAGATGGCCAGTACCCCGGATACGGTTACTAAAAGGTACAAATTGATAAATATGAAATTCCATTCTATAAGCCTGGCTTCGTTCATGTATGTCAAGACAAGATTGACGATATAAATAAGGCTTATAATCAGAAAATGCTGAAGACTTTTTGAGCTGGTTGAGCTCTGACTGGTGAGATAAACAAACCCCGCGATAATTTCATGGGCAATCATAAAGATGAAAATTACCGTAAGCAGAAGTGAAGGAACAAAGCTGCTGACTGACAGGTATAAAAAAGGATGTTCAACGGCTGCGAAAAAATGAATAGTACCTCCTAATCCAACGGTAAGCAGGAGGAACGACAATATTCGTACTGTGAAATTGGCTGTAGTGTTAAAAGCGTTGAAATAGAAACTGACGGAGACAAAAACGATAACCGCAGCGATCGTGGGTATAAAATTCCGCTGCCCGAAAAGCTCCAATACGTCCAATCGCATGCTGACGATGAATAATACAAGCAGTCCCGTACCGACATAATACCAAAAACGCTGAAAGGTTGTGATTACAGCAAAAATCAGAATGCTCATGATTGCCAGTACTACAACACCGATGTAGGAGCTTACGGTATTGATTTGAAGCGGACCTGCATAGAAGTACTCCAGGATGGAGTATGATTCAATCGGTACTGCAAATTCAAAATTTCCACTTTCAAATGTATGGGTTACGCTTTCTACTGTTTTCTGCGCCTGATGCGTATGCCATTCCGTTAGCCCTTCTGGAACGAGAAAATATCCTGACCACATGAAAGCCAGACTGCCAAGGAACAGGATGATGAGGATATGCCAGAAAATTTTGTATTCCCGGCTCCAGTTTCTCCAAAAGAAAAAAGACTGCATGCGTAAAAAAGGTTGGGCGATTTGAAAACGGAAAAATTATTACTCCAGTACTTTAGGGACCCTGAAATAATCTTCATTTTTAAGAGGTGCATTTTTGAGAACTTCTTCGCGGGTTAGTGAGGGTTGAGCTTTATCAGCTCGCAACACATTTACCTCGTGTGACATGGTCGTGAGCGGTTCAATGCCGGTCGTGTCAACTTCATTTAGCTTTTCAACCCAGCTAACAATTGCGCTCATATCCGCCATCATCTTTTCAGCATCCTTTTCATTAAATTCAAGGCGCGCGAGGTGAGCCATTTTATCCAGCAGTTCCCGGTTGATCTTCATGGTTGATTTTTTTTAATTCCTGGTCAATTACGCTGTAAACTCTGCTTTTCAAAGCATCAACATCTTTAAGCGTGTACCCTGAAGCATCGATGGGTTCATGGAAAATGAGCGTCAGTTTTTTCCAGTGAAGCAGCATTGGATCTTCCGGTAAAATTATCCAATTATAAGGTAATGTTACGGGCACAATCGCGATTTGTTTTTCAACGGCCAACCGGAAAGCTCCGTCTTTAAAACGGCTCATGTGTGGCGGATCAGTACTTATGATGCCGCCTTCCGGAAAAATCACCAGACTTTTGCCTTCCTGCAAGGCATCGAGCGAACGTGTGAAGGATCCGTACTTACTGACAAGTTTGGTTCGGTCTACTGTAATGTGCAGATTACGGTACATGAAACCGAACATGGGAATCCTTTCCATCGCGTTCTTCCCGACAAAAATTGCGTTGATCGGGTTTAAGCCCATTGCAGCAATGTCAAGAAAAGAGCAGTGATTGGGACAGAAAATGTATTGTTTGTTTTTATCGAGCTTGCTTCTGACGTCAACACGCCAAGGCATACCAATAAGCGAAAATAGTGCATATGCCCACCAGCGATTAAACACTCCAACAAGTTTAAAGTGTGATTTGAACGTTATCGGAATGAGGAACAACGGAAAAAACAGGAAGAACAGGATGGTAAAAATAACAAACCCATAAGCGGTATAAAGAGATCGTATCAGTTTCATCCCGCTGCTATCGGTTAGTGGCTTGCGGTTTTGGGATGACAATAATCTCTTTCTGTCGGCCATCGATATACCGAAATCCTGCTTCGTCAAAATAGCCGTCTTCCTCCAGCTGAATGAGTACGCTTTTATTCCATTCCGCCAGTTGAACCGAGCAATTGAGTTCTATGGAGTAAGCAGTACGATAGTGCATGGGGTACTCACCGGTAAACGGAACACCACCTTGCATATCCCACATGCCAATGGTTGTACCGGCTGCGTGACCATGAAAGCCAATCGGATGGGTATAGATTGATGGGGTAATTCCTTCTTTAAGCGCCTGTTCACGGGAAGCTTTGAGAATATCATTTCCTGTCCGGCCTTCTTTAAAATTGCCGGTAAGAATATCCTGTAGTCGGTTTCCTTTTGCAAAGGCCTCACGGAGATAAGCAGGAACTTCTGTTTCGCCAGGTTTTAAAACATAAGCGTGCTCCTGTGTGTCTGTATTGAATCGCATGTTGGTGATACCAAAGTCAACGTGAAGAAAATCGCCCGGCTGAATAACTAGCGGTTGAGGACGTTTAGCCATAATGGCAATCGGTTCATTGCGTTGTATGGAAACAGAAGGCTGAAACCAGGTATCGAGCTTTAGCCGCTTTATTTCTTCGCGGTACCACCAAACCACATCATCTGTAGTGGTAATGCCCGGTTGGATCACCTGATCGGAAAGTCCCTTCGCTAAAATGTCGTGGGCTATCCGGCAGATTTGCTGATAGATGATCATCTCTTTTTCCGTTCTCGTTTCAAGCCAGCTCACGGCTAACGTTTCAGCAGAAGCAACATTCGACTGGAGATTTTTAGGTAATACCCTTATCAGATTGTCATAGTCGTTCGATGTTAATCCATCTGCATGGCCATACGAGGGAGCTTTATTGACACCGATTTTCTTTGGATTACGTTCGCTAATTATTTTCCCCAGCTGCGCCCACTGGTCGGGGTTGGCATCAGGATCCCACGCACGTTTAAAAATTTTTCCAACATCATAACGAGCCACAGCCATGTACTCTAATTCTTTACCGTTATCGTACGCAACGAGCATGGTAGTTCTGCGTGCAGCAAACCAGGTTGCGGGAAGCAGGGTTCGGATAACCGGGTCTTCATTGTATTCGCGCGAAATGATGACCCACATGTCAAAACCTTCTCTGCGCATCAATGCGGGTAAAACGTTTCGGAGCCTGTCTTCAAGCAGCTCATCAACAACTGTTGCCTGCTCGCGTTGCGATAGTATAACTGGATATTGAGCTAACGAAAGTAAACAGGGAAAAACAAGAAGTGCGGAAAGGAAAAACTTTTTCATAGTACGATCGCTAAACCATGGAGATAATACACCGTTCATTTTTCAGAATGTCTTTGGCTCGGCTTACTTCAATATGCGACCGGGCATCATCCATTTCCTCCTTAACTTTTGCCCGGATTTCCTTCATCCGCATGGATTCGATAAAGCGTTTTACTTCCTCTGTATTTTCCAGAATCAGTTTGGGTACTTCAGCGGGCTTATCGTCATCCCCCTTGGCGACCATAATAAAATAAGATGAGTTTGTATGCTTTACCACATTGTTTTTTACGTTAAGTGCCTCCACCCGAATGCCAACAATCAGAGACGACCTTCCAACATAATTTACAGATCCATGCAGCGAAACAAGTTCACCCACTTCAACGGGTTGTAAAAAGTCTACACTATCCACCGACACCGTTACGCAATACGTTCCGGCATGTTTGCTGGCGCATGCATAGGCAACTTTGTCCATGAGCGATAGTAAAATTCCACCGTGAATTTTTCCGCCAAAGTTGGCATACGCGGGAATCATAAGCTCGGTGATGGTCGTCTGCGAAAAGCGGACGGGGCGTGAATCTGCATTCATAGGTAGGCGGTAAAGCGATGAAGTTACTTGAATCTTAGCGCATTAAAAACTTTTGAGCCGGGCTACTTTCAGGATTCCGGCTACACTTAGGCTATCGGTGATTTCTCCGTTCATAGCCATCCTCAACGCCTCAGAAAAAGGAAGTTTTTTTACCACCAGGTCTGCTTCAGTTTCCTCCAAGGCGTTCTCACCAAACGTTAAGCCTTCCGCAAGAAAGATAAAGCCCTCTTCATCTGTAACAGAATTTGATGTGTGAAACCTCATAATCTGTTGCCAGTGTGTCGCTATAATACCAGTCTCTTCTTGTAGTTCGCGTTTTGCCGAATCGAGTGGTGAGGTGCCCAACGGACAGCCGCCTTCGGGTATTTCCCACGAATATTCATTCAAGGTGTATCGATGCTGACCTACCAGCCACGTATTGCCATTATCATCAAGCGCCACTATGCCGATAGCTTTATTTTTGAAATGAACCTTGCCGTAAATTCCTTTTCCGCCCGCGGGATTGATTACCTGGTGCTCTTCGAGCATAATCCAGTTATTGTCGTACACCTGTCGCGTTGAAAGGGTTTTCCACGGATTATTCATTAGCCTTATTTAATTGGATATATTTCAAATATACGTTTGAATTTTGAACCCCGAATTTTGATTTTTACGGGAATATGCTTCGGTCATGGTTTTCACCCACGTTAATAGAAGCTGGCTGCGATGAAGCCGGTCGGGGTTGCCTTGCGGGCCCTGTTGTAGCTGCAGCAGTTATTTTCCCCAAAGATTACAAGCACAAAAAACTCAATGATTCAAAACAGCTTACACGTGAAGACCGTGAAAAGCTTCGGACGGAAATAGAACGCGATGCAATTGCCTGGGCGGTTGCTGAGGTAACCTGTGAGGAAATAGATGTGATTAACATTTTGAATGCTTCATTTAAGGCCATGCATCGTGCGATTGATAAGTTAACGCATAAGCCGGAACTTTTATTAATAGATGGCAACCGGTTTAATAAATATGCTGAGATTAATCACGAATGCATTATCAAAGGCGATTCTGTTTATCTTTCCATTGCTGGCGCTTCGGTTCTAGCGAAAACTTATCGAGATGATTATATGCAAAGCTTAGCGCACCAATATCCCGGTTATGGATGGGAAACAAATGTTGGCTATCCCACACAACAGCATCGCGCTGGTATTCGCGAATTGGGAATAACGCCTTTTCACCGCAGATCATTTACGCTGCTGCCCGATCAGTTGGAGTTGTTCGAAGAGGATTTACCGTTGCTTCCTTAAATGTGCCTTATTTTTCTTTCCGTAGAGGATCACCCGCAGTACAAATTAATTGTTGCTGCCAACCGCGATGAATTTTACCAGCGCAAAACAGCACCGGCAGACTACTGGCACGATCATCCCGAAATTTTAGGAGGCCGCGACCTGGAAGCGCATGGCACGTGGATGGCCATGAATAAGAATGGCCGCATCGCTATGGTCACCAACTACCGTGATATCAAAAACATTAAAGCGACAGCACCCTCTCGTGGGGCGTTAGTTACAGATTACCTGCTTGAAGCAGGAACGCCTGAAATCTATTTGAATAATATTGCTCCGGTGAGTGAGGTGTACAATGGCTTTAATTTGATTGTGGGTTCCGCAGAAGAACTTTGGTATCACTCCAATTATAAGAAGGGAATTTATAAGCTGTCTCCTGGATTGCATGGATTAAGTAATCATTTGCTGGATACCCCGTGGCCGAAAGTTGAGCGTGGATTAGATAAAATGAAAAAGATTTTGACTGGGAATGACATTTTTCCAAATCAGCTTTTTGAAGTTCTTTTTGATGATGTGATTGCCCCGGATGATAAGTTGCCTGATACCGGGGTGGGATTGGAACGCGAACGCGCCTTGTCCTCTATGTTCATTAAGAGCCCGGGTTACGGGACACGATGCTCAACCGTAGTTCTGATTGACAAGGATAACCATGTTCAGTTTTCAGAACGGGTATATGATCTGCAAACCTTCGCCTTCACCCAACAGAATTTTGATTTTGTAATCCAATAAAAAAGCCTCCCGGTTACCCGAAAGGCTTTTGAACTTGTTGGATTTGATTATTATTTAATAACCAGTCTGAAGATTTCGCCTCCTTTATTCCTAACGATGTAGATTCCCGGTGCAAGTCCCTCAGTGCTAAAACCCTGAACTTCTGAATACTGGCGAACGATCTGATTAACGCTGTTGTAAACGGTTACACTTTGTATGATAGTCCGGTCGCCCGACCTAAAGCTTGCGAAAGACCCACTGCTAATAGGGTTAGGAGAAATGGTAAGCTGTCCGGAATTCGACTCACCACTTGTGAAGTCCAGCGGCACGAGACTCGAATATTCAAACTCACCGTCAAAGTCAACTTGCTTGAGTCTGTAATACACCAGGCTAAGAACAGGATTTGTGTCTTCGAACTGGTAATCGTTTGGTCTGTTGGTTGTTCCGGAACCATCAACGCTTCCTAGTTGTGTAAAGTCAACTCCGTTCACAGAGCGTTCAATTTCAAAACGGTCATTGTTCAATTCAGCCGCAGTATGCCATTGTAATAATCCCGTGCCTGATTTGGTAACAGATGCTGTAAATGAAGTAAGCTCAACCGGTAAAGGGTTGGCCAGTATGGCAGAAGCAAGTGTAAACGGACTGAACGCGGTAACAGCACCCGATGTAACAATTGTTCCATTGGTAGCCGTGCCAGTTGTTCCGCCATTTCCATGGTTAACCCAGCTTGCGCCATTCCAACGTGCAACGCGAAGTCCTGTAGGATCTGTAATGTAGCCAGGCACACATGCCGCCTCCTGCCAGCTTAATGTAACCAATACATTTGATGCAGCAGGTGGAACTCCCGGGTTGCGATCTACGGTCCAGTATTCACATTTGCTGATGCTCGTGAATAGCGGATCGCCTGCAGAACCTAATCCATGATCAGCATTAAAATACCGGGCAATGAAGTAATGCGCGACAGCTGTTGGAGCAGAGATTGCCGCAGGTCTGTAGAATGCACCATCACCTATCGGGAAGGTAAACGCATCATTACCGGTTTTGCGCACCGGACCGTCCACAAAGCTTGCGTTGCTGGCTCCGGTAGTTGTAGCATCATTTTCAAAGTTGAGATAGTTCGCGGCTGTCGTATGAATCACACCCGATGTAAAGGTTGCGGTTATACTTATGGCAGCATCGGTATTCATAGTAACCGTTCCCGAAGCTTTGTTCATGGTTAATCTGCGGAAGGTCGGAGAAGCTGTGCCACCCTTGCTAACGTTTTGATTTGCCGTGGTGCCGGTAAAAACAGCTCCACCATTATTTGTTCCAAAAACAATTGGGGTACTGGAAGTTACCGTTACATCACCTCTGAAGGTGCTGGCGATATTATAGGCTGGCTGAATTGTTCCTGCTATCTGGTTGAAAACAACGTTGCCTGCAAAATCATCCGCTGTTGTTGCAGCCAGTCGGAATACACCCGTACCGGAATTAACGATTGTTGTTGTGGAGGCTGTAGCAAATGTATTTCCGCCTACACTTCCATCGGTAGTTGCGCCAGTTTTAGTGATGCTGTTGGTTGTTCCGTTAAACGTAGTTCCATCCAGGAATATAATAGGAGATGAGCTGGTGAAATTTCCGTTCCACGTTGTAGTGGGTCCGGTTCTGAGCGTGGATGTACCGGTTAATACCAGGTTTTGCGCTGTGGCACCGGTTTGCGTAAACCTTGGCATCGATAATTCACCAACGGTAAATCCTGTTCCGCCAACGCTAATCGTTCTTCCTGCTGCAAGGGTAGCCGAGCCTACTCCATTATCAACAAAAAATACACCTAATCCACTGGTGCTATTGACAATAATGTTTCCGTTAAACGCGCTTGCGCCCGTGTATGCCATCCGAATACGTGATGAACCGGTGTTCGTCAGTGTTAGGTCACCGTTGTAGGTGCTTCCGCTCACAAGTTCAAACAGTATGTAATTTGAGCCTGTATTAATAATAGAAGTTGCACCGTTGAATGTGTTGCCACCGTTTGTCCGGAAAAATCCGCTGCCACTTAAACGAAGTGTTGTTGTGGATTGAAAGGTCATATTTCCAGTGCCTGAGTTATCAGTCGCGCCCGTCTTTTCAATTAACGCAGGTCCGTTAAATGTTCCGCCTTGCAAATACACCTGAGGAGCACGGAAATCTGAATTTCCGCTATAGGCTATCGTAGGGCCAAGCACTAAAGCAGCTGTTCCGGTAAGTAGGAGTGTCTGAGGGGTTGCAGCATCAGCTTGTGTGAAACGTCTGATGCGGAGTTCTCCTGTAGTGAAGCCGCCTGATGTCCCAACACTCATCGCTTTGCCTGCTGCAAGGGTTGCCGTTCCTCCACCGCTTTCGCTGAAGAAAATTCCTCCGCCAAAGGTTGAATTTACAAAGATGTTGCCATTGAATACAGTGCCCGGAACATTGTCGGCCATGCGAATGCTTGCCGTTCCCGTATTGATCAAAATCAAATCACCAGCTCCAAATGTATCTAGTGTTGTAAGTGCAAACCGGAAGAATCCTGTTCCTGAGTTCGCAATTGTAGTGGTTGCTCCAAGGAATGAATTTCCACCAGAACTGTTGTTGTCAGTCGCGCCTGTTTTTTCAAGATACGTAACGCCATTATAGACTGCTCCATCCAAAGCAATTTGAGGAGATCTGAAATTTACGTCTCCGTTAAATGTAGTGACTGGCCCGATTCGTAATAAAGCTGTACCGGTAAGTGTAAGTGTTTGAGCTGAACTTCCGATTTGTGTTAATCTTTTTAACCGAAGTTCTCCGCTACTGAAACCAAGTCCACCGGTTAGAAGTGATGCACCATTACCAAGTGTAGCACTGGCTGGTCCATTATTTCCTATATAAATGCCTTGGCTACCTAAGGTAGAATTGAACGTAATATTTCCGTTAAAAGCATTACCCGGTACGTTGTTTGCCAGGTAAATAACATTCGATCCTGTATTGGTAGCGGTCAGGTCGCTTTGAAAGACATCCGGTGAGAATTGTGCCATAGCCAGATATCCACTTCCGGAATCAACGAGTGTAGCACTACCAACAAATGTATTTCCTCCATTGCTGTAATTATCAACGGCTCCTTTTTTCTCGAGGTAAGAGGTTCTGTTAAATGTTGTCCCATTCAGGTAAAGTTGTGGTGAACGAAAATCAATATCTCCATCAAAAGTAGATGTTGGTCCGAGTGTAAGAATGGCAATACCTCCGAGGTTAAGCGTCTGAGGAGTTGGCCCGACTTGTGTGAACCGGATCAGACGAACGTCACCGGTAAGAAAGCCTGAGCTTCCTACAGCAATCGTTCTTCCTGCAGCAAGCGTTGAAGTTCCATTGACATTGTTACCGAAGTAGATTCCTCCTCCGGACGTAGAGTTTAATTCGATATTCCCGTTGAATTGATTCCCAGCAGAATTATCTGCAAGGCGAATAGTTGAAGATCCGTTATTATGCAGAATGAGAACACCGTTAAAAATATCGGGATTGGTAGAGCCTGTTAACAAGTGGTTACTGCCAGAATTAACCAGTGTTGTGGTTTGCATGAATGTGTTACCACCTAGGCCATCGTCATTTAACGCGCTATTTTTTTCGAGGTAAGCCGTACCGTTATAGCGGGTTCCATTTAAGGATAAACGTGGTGCAGTAAATGTAACGTTCCCGTTAAATTCAGAAGTAGGTCCTAAGATCATTCTGGCTGAACCTGTAAGCGTAAGCGTCTGAGGCGATGTTCCTGTTTGCGTAAACCGTCTTAACCCAAGCTCGCCAACAGAAAATCCTAATCCGCCTGTTGACATTGTATGATTAGCCCCTGCAGCAAAAGTTACCGCACCCGTAGCATTGATGGCGAACCGAATACCGAGCGCACTGCCAATGTTATTAAAAATAATATTTCCATTAAACTCATTACCCGGTACACTATGAGCCAAATAAATATAATTGCTGCCGGAATTAGTTATTGTAACATCTCCATTAAAAATATCGGGAGCATAATTGGCGGAGATTAAACTTCCGCTTCCTGAGTTTACGAGTGTAGATGTTCCATTGAAAGTATTACCTCCATTTCCATAATCGTCCGTAGTTCCATTTTTCTCCAGGTAAGTAGTGCCATTATACGTAGCGCCATGCAACAAAAGACGCGGTGAAATAAAGTTTACCGAGCCATCAAAACTGGAAGCTGGTCCAACACGAAGTATTGTTCCGTCAACGGTGAGCGTAAGATTTTGAGGCGCAACGCCAATCTGCGTAAACCGATATAAGTTCAGTGCTCCACTTGAGTATACACCTGCACTTATTGATCCGTTTAACGTAGAACTTGCAGTTGTATTCGCATTAAAAGTAATTCCTGCTGCTCCGCCACTGTTCGCGACCGAGATATTTCCAGAATATGTTGATGTTCCATTTTCTCCCATAGAAATAGAAGTTGATGGATGTGTGTTGGTAAGGTTGATAACAGCTGAATTAAATGAACCCGTAGCTCCTCCACCGGTCAAAAAGCGATGATTACTTTGAAGGCCCCCGGCACAATTTATTGTCAGCGTTCCACCAACAGAAATACCAGTATTAGCGCCCTCGGCAACCAGGTAAGACCAGCCATCCGTTCCGCCTGTTTTATTTGTGTTTAGTGTAAGGTCAGATAAAAACTGAGTGGTTTGTCCAGGGTGATTATGTGAAAAATAAATCCTGAAGCTTCCGGTATTGTTAAATGTAGTGGCACTTAAAAACTGATCAGCAGTGCCATTTCCTAACAATAAGTACCTAAGACCACTGTTGGTAATGGTGGTTACGCCTGTAAAAATATTACCACCTGTTCCGGCATCATCCAAGTCACCGGTTTTTTCAAACGTGCCGGTTCCACCATACGTACAACCATTAAAGAACAACCGTGGAGCGGTGAAATTTACATTTCCATCAAACTGAGAATTAGGACCAACAACAAGCGAAGCTGTTCCTGTCGCAAGAAGTGTTTGAGGAGCAGTGCCCAGCTCTGAGAAACGTCTTAACCCCAACTCACCTGTAGTAAACCCAGAGCCGCCAATTGAAATTGTTTTGGTTGTACCCGCGTTGAATATCGAATTACCTGCAGCATTATTAGAGAAGCGTATCCCCAGCGAGCTTCCGGTACTATTTAAAGTAATGTTACCATTAAATTGATTTCCAGCTACGTTGTGTGCCAGGTAGATGTAATTACTGCCAGAATTTGTTACCGTCAGATCTCCATTGAAAGCATCCGGATTTACGTTGGCTGTAAGTAAGTACCCCGCTCCTGAATTAGTAAGGGTTGTTGTTCCCTGAAAAATATTTCCGCCCGTTCCCGCGTCATCCGATGCTCCGGTCTTTGCGAGTGTTGCTGTACCGCTAAATGTTGAGCCGTTAAGATATAAGCGAGGTGCTGAAAAGTTTACATTGCCGCCAAATTGAGAGTTCGGTCCAAGTACTAAAACTGTTGTTCCTGAAAAAGCAGTAAGCGTTTGTGGTGTAGGGCCAACCTGTGTAAATCGGAATAAGTTTAATGTGCCGGCAGTAAACCCACCGCCTCCAATGGTTATAGTTTTACCGGCTGCCAACGTAGAACTACTCAAGGCACCACTGTTAAAAGTAATGCCATTGGTTCCGCCTGAGTTATTCATCACAATATTTTCGGCATAAGTCGCTGTTCCATTAACGCCCATCGTTACGACAGTAGATGCGTGCGTATTAGTTTCATTAATGGTAATTGGTCCGTTAAATGTTCCAATGGAACCAACGCCATTCAGGAAGCGATGATCGCTGCGCAGTGTACCTCCAACATTTATGGTTAAGCTTCCCTGGAACGTTACATGACTGTCATTAGCATCGCCAACAAGAAACGACCAAGGATCAGTGCCGCCTGATTTATTGGAGTTAAGTGTTACAGTATTGGCAAACGTTGTTGTTTGGCCGCTGTGATTGTATGCAATGCGGATCCGGAAGCTTCCTGTATTATTGAAAACTGTGACACCATTAAAGGTATCAGCATTCGTGTTGCCGATGAATATTTCTGCCGCACTGCTGTTGGTGATGGTGGTTGCGCCTTGAAAAGTATTACCGCCCCAGTAATTATCCGTACCCGCAGTTTTTTCAAGTGTAGCAGCTCCGTTAAACGTAGTGCCGTTTGTTGTAAGCTGTGGAGCACGAAAGTTTACACTTCCGCCAAAGGCTGATGAGTTGCTGATGATAAGTGAATTTGAACCGGTAAGCGTTACAGCATTTGCTGCGGTGCTGGTTTGGGTGAACCTGCTGAGGGAAAGATTGCCGGCAGTATACACTCCGCTTGAAAGGCTACCTGCCGTTTGAGTTACTGTTCCGGAAGCATTTCCAAAATATATACCGTGGCCAAGCGTAGAAGACACGATAATGTTACCGTTGATAGTTACATCAGCATCGTTAGCAACAATAATCCCTGCACCGAGGTCTGCGTTGCTATTGTTCAGTGTTACCGTACCGTTGATAGCTACTGTAGCAGTTGCGTTTCTTCCGATGATTGTATTAGCTGTAGAATTTCCACCATGGTTAACAGTCAAATTTCCGTTAATAATGTTACCGGCTGCATTAAGTCCGATTTGAATGCGCCCGGTAGATGTATTGGTTAACGTAACGTTGTTACTGAAAATATCCGGATTGGTATTGCCAAAATTAAGTTCGCCTGAACCACTATTGGTAATCGATGTGGTTGATTGAAATGTATTGCCACCGGTAAGATTGTCAGAAGTTCCATCTACTTTGGTCATCGCTACGGCTCCCTGGAAGGTATTGGCACTTAAGGCAAAGCGGGGAGAAGATAAAGTTACAGCTGCAGCGAAGTTACTGCTTGTAAGAGAAAGTGTTGCCGAAGTGTTTCCGGATAATGAAATGGATTGAGCAGTAGCACCTACCTGTGTAAAAGCTCTCAACGAAAGGTCTCCACATCCGGAGCCACCAACCGTGCCGATGCTGATAGTTCTTCCGGTGGCTAACGTTGAAGTTCCGCCATTGGCTCCAAAGACAACATCTCCTGTAGCATTGTAGTTAATGATAATGTTTTGATTAAACTGATTGCCGACACCTGTCCGGGCTAAGGATACAATACCGGTACCATTAACATTGACCACCACAGCACTGAAAATGTCAGGATTGGTATTACCGAATCTGAATTCGCCTGTTCCCGAATTTCCGATTGTTAGTGTATTTGAAAAAGTATTACCACCGGCTCCGTTATCGGTGTTATTATCTGTTTTGATTACGGAGACTGTTCCGTTAAAGGTTGAGCCGCTGAAGAAAATCCTGCCTGAGCTTCCGCTGATATTCGCGCTGAACAAGGTACCGTTAAACGTGGTGGTTAATGTTGTATTGAGCACAACAGCGGCTGCACCACCTGAATTAGAAATTGTTCCTGTAGTAAAAGTGCTGGTTCCTGTTGTAGTAAGATTGTTGCCCAGCAGATTTATAGTTCCCGTATACCCGTTAACCGTTATCCCCGGAACAATAGGCGCTATATCTAAATTACAATTCCCAAGACCGCTGGCATTAAAAACCGGAACTTCACTTCCTCCTGTACCCGGGATGGATGCTCCACCTGCACCACCTGATGTAGTCGACCAGTTGGCCGAATTGTTCCAGTTAGAGGCACCAGCCGCAACCCAAAAACGGTTCTGAGCATAGAGATTACCGGCAAATCCGGTAATGAGACAAACAAACAGAACCTGAAAGCACTTTTTCATACACACATCAAATTGAGGATAACCAACTGTTTTAGAAGACATTAGACTTTGCCTTAATTACAAAAGTAGAAACTTTAATCGACAAATACTGCCTTACAGGGGTATTAATTCATGTAAGAGGTTAGGGGTAACTACTTGGGCTTCTTTAAATTGCAGAGCTTGAAAAAGAAGTCAAAAATCCCCTTTGTCCTACGGATTATTCCATCCGTATTTCCCCTGATGGAGAGATTAATTCCGGCTGTTGCAAATCGGTTTTTTGCCTACCTGTTCTTCACTCCCATTGGCTACCCGACTCCGGAAAAAGAGTTGAAGTCAGAGAGTTTTGCAGAAAAATTTATTCTCGCGATAGATAAAACGTGGATTCACTGTTATCGATGGGGAGATAGTCCTAAAACAATTTTGGTTGTTCATGGCTGGGCCGGAAGAGCCACTCAATTCAGAAGGTTTGTTAAACCTTTACTAAAAGAAGGGTACCAGGTTATTGGATTTGACGGACCTGCACACGGAAAATCCACAGGTAAAAGCACGGATGTAACGGAGTTTGTACCGGTTATCCGGGAACTTGAAAAACAATTCAAAATTGATGCAATCGTAGCGCATTCCTTTGGTGGGATTGCCAGTCTTTACGCTGTTGCGGAAGGCCTAAGTGTAAAAATCCTGGTGAATATTGCCAGTCCAACGATAGCAGACGAAATCATTAATACATATTTGAAAGTTTTGGGTGCATCCCCTAAAACCGGGCAGGCATTTAGAGAATTTGTAATTCGAAAGTATGGTAAACCGTTCGAGGAGTTTTCTTCACTGGCATTGATCAGGCGTGTGCCCGATGATGTTAATCTGTTACTGGTGCACGATGAAAATGATCGGGAAGTAAGCATGGATCATCCTATCGAGTTGATTAAGATTTTCCCCCGTGCGCAGCTTTACAAAACATCGGGGTTGGGACATACGCGTATTCTTAGGGATAACGAGGTAATTCGTACGGTTGTAACATTTATCTACTCACATTCGTCAGAATCGTGAAAATTGAGGGGTTTGATAAAGGAAATCCGGCAAATCTGTAATTTAAAGGCTTGTAAATGGACTAATTGAGCAGATTTAACCGTTTAGGTAATTGTTTGGCACTTATTGAAACTTAAATTCCGAAGACCAGTATACGTTATAGCATTCAACTTTTCTGAGAACCCCCGCATCTTAAACCCGTATAATCCCAACACATGAATATTATTGAGACTCACAATATTTCCAGGCGCTACATCATGGGCTCGCAGGAAGTTAACGCCCTGCAATCCGTATCCATCACTATTAAGAAAGGTGAATATGTGGCTTTCATGGGTCCCTCAGGTTCTGGAAAATCTACCCTGATGAATATTGTGGGCTGTCTGGATACACCTACTTCCGGAACGTATTCACTTAACAATCAACTGGTAAGTGAAATGACGGAGAATGAGCTGGCGGAGGTGAGAAATAAAGAGATCGGGTTTGTGTTTCAAACATTCAACCTGTTGCCAAGAGCATCTGCGCTGGAGAACGTAGCGCTTCCGCTTATTTATGCGGGTTATGGAAAAGCTGAACGTGAAGAAATTGCCTTGGCTGTATTGGAAAGTGTAAACCTGGGCGATCGTTACCACCACAAGCCGAATGAGCTTTCGGGTGGTCAGCGTCAGCGTGTTGCGATTGCACGCGCGTTGGTAAATAAGCCTTCAATTATTTTGGCCGATGAACCAACAGGTAACTTAGATACAAAAACGTCTTACGATATCATGAACCTGTTTCAGGAGCTCCATGACAAAGGCAACACCATTATCATGGTAACGCACGAAGATGATATTGCGCATTATGCGCATCGCATTGTTCGGTTACGTGACGGATTGGTGGAGTGGGATCGTCCGAATGAAAGTGTGAACCGCGCTCAAGCGGTTGCTGCACACTAATCCTTTCTGCGGTAACGATCAAAATTCTTTACCTTTAAAGAATGAAGATCTACACAAAAACAGGCGACAAGGGCACTACCGCATTATTCGGTGGTAAACGCGTTTCCAAAGCTGATCTTCGCATTGAAACCTACGGCACAGTCGATGAATTAAATTCATATGTAGGGCTGGTTCGTGATCAACCGGTTAATCAAAATCGAAAATCCATTCTTGTAGAAATCCAGGATCGGTTATTTACAATCGGTTCTATTCTCGCTACCGAGCCGGGAAATACAAAAGTCAAAATCCCTTTTCTTATCGCAGACGATATAACTGTTCTTGAAAAAGAAATCGATGCAATGGATGCTTCACTTCCACCCATGAAATCTTTTGTACTGCCGGGCGGTCACCAGTCTGTTTCGTTTTGTCATGTTACCCGAACCGTTTGCAGACGGGCTGAACGATTGGTAATTGCACTTGATGCACAGGAAAAAATCGATGCCCTTGTCATTCAATATCTTAACCGGTTATCCGACTATCTTTTTATGCTTTCGCGGAAAATGTCGGCTGAATTAAATGCCGAAGAAATGCCCTGGAAGCCCAGAATGTAGATCTTTCGCAAGCATTAAGATTCCTAACAATCGTTAGTCTCCTTACTAAAATCATCCTATCTTGCCACCATAAACGTTGAGGTATGGTAGCTACAGAAAGCATTCAGGTTGAGCGGGTAAAACATTCACGAATCAGCCAGGTTGATTTTGCAGATTTGCCGTTCGGCAAGATTTATACCGATCACATGTTCATGGCCGACTATCGTGACGGAGAGTGGAAAAATTTCAGAGTTGTTCCGTATGGCCATATTTCGATAAGCCCGGCAACACCTGCCCTTCATTATGGCCAATCCATTTTCGAAGGGATGAAAGCGATGAAGTCACCTACAGGCGAGGTACTCATCTTTCGTGCAGCCGATAACTGGATGCGGTTAAATATTTCAGGTGAACGCATGTGCATGCCGCATGTTCCGGAAGAATTATTTATGGAAGGGTTGAGTACACTCGTTGCATTGGATCAGAGTTGGATTCCAAAAGCGGCCGGTTCATCGTTATACATCAGACCATTTCTTTTTTCTGCTGACGAATACATTGGTATCCGGCCTTCGCAGGATTTTACATTCATGATTATCCTCTCCCCGGTTGGACCATATTACTCAACACCGGTAAAAGTTAAGATTGAATCGCATTACACACGCGCTACAGAAGGCGGAACAGGCTATGCAAAAGCAGGCGGGAATTATGGCGGAGCAATTTACCCGGCTAAGCTTGCGCAGGATCAGGGCTATCACCAGCTCTTATGGACTGATGGAAAAACACATCAATACATTGAAGAGTCTGGAACGATGAATGTAATGTTCGTCATTGACGATACACTGATCACACCGGCACTAAGCGACTCAATTCTTGCGGGCATTACACGTGATAGCGTGCTGAAGCTTGCCAGAAAATGGAACATAAAGGTGGAGGAGAGAAGAGTATCGGTAAAGGAAGTTATTGAAGCCGCACAAAACGGCCGGTTGAAAGAAGCATTTGGTGCGGGCACTGCTGCAACCATTGCGCACATCGAATTGATCGGATATGAAGATAAAGATTATTACCTTCCGCCTGTTGCAGAGCGCAAGTTCTCCAACAAAGTATATGAAGAACTTGAAGGTATTAAACGCGGCAACCTGCCGGATCCATTCGGATGGATAACAAAAATGTAATCCTTGTTTTATTTTTTCTGTTGGTAGGGTTTTGTGCATATGCACAACCACGTCAGATTGTTGTGCTTAAAAACCAAACTGTTTTAGCGCGTTACAAAGTGGGTGATGTGATTTCGTTTGCGCGCGAAAGCGACAAGAAAATCCTGGAACAAAAAATCCTTGACCTCAACGATACGCTCATCATGATGAACCTGGATTCTGTATCGTATTTCCGGATTATGAAGCTGGATATCCGGGGAAGGAAAGAAAGTACTTTTGCGCAACGCCTTGGAGTGAAGTTGATGACAGCCGGGGTTGTTTTGCCGCTGGCAGAATTAATCAATACGGGATGGATTCAGGATGACAAGGATGCATCCATTAGCAAAGGAGTGGGAATAGCATCTATAGCCTTGTTAACAACGGGTGCTGCTCTCACGTTTATTAAGAAACCATATTTCAAACCCGGGCGAAAGCATCGGATATTGATTGTCAAGAAAGGCTCAACCTTTTATGAAGACCCCTTTCCTGCAAGGCCGGTTAATCCCTATCTCCCCCGAAACTAGGAGACCACCTTCAGAAATATTAATTGCCCTGCTGAATTTATTCAGGCATCTTTGCTGCTTATTCACATCATGAGCATTTTCACCACACCCAGTCGCATTATTATTACCTGCAACAAACGTCTGACGCCCTGGCTGAAGCTGGAAGTAGAAGAGTTGGGCTTTGAAGTGGTTGATACCTTTGCTACCGGTGTTGAGCTAAAGGGCACGGTTGAAGATTGTATCAGACTCAATCTGAATTTACGCTGTGCCAGCCAGGTGCTCTATTCTTTATATGAGTTTCGCTGCAATGGTCCGGATGAGCTTTATAAAAAGCTGATGACCTATCCATGGGAGAAAATCATTTCCAACGATGGATATTTTTCGGTGACCAGCCATGTTGATCACCCGAGTGTGAACAATACCATGTTCACGAATGTGAAAGTGAAAGATGCCATCGCAGATAAGATCAGAAGAGAAACAGCAAGACGACCTGATTCAGGCTCGGCTATGGATGGAGCTGTGATTAATCTATACTGGTGGGAACTCGATGCTGAAGTTTTTCTCGATACTTCCGGTGAAACGTTATCCAAGCATGGATACCGTAAAGTTCCGGGTAAAGCACCCATGCTGGAAGCGCTTGCATCAGCAACCATTCTTGCATCGAAGTGGGATCGCCAGTCACCGTTTGTTAACCCGATGTGCGGATCCGGAACGGTAGCGATTGAAGCAGTGTTGATGGCAACAAACCGCAGACCAGGACTTCTAAGAAAGAATTATTCTTTCATGCACGTGATCGGATATGATGATGCAGTCTACCAGGAACAACTTGAGTTGTTGAACCGAAAGGTAAAAGATGTTTCAGGATTAAAAGTTATTGCAACCGACATCAGTGAGGATGCCGTTAATGTTTCCCGAATTAATGCAGGCATTGCCGGTGTTGAACAGTATATTGACTTTGAAGTCTGTGATTTTGAAAAGACAATTGTGCCGGAGCAATCCGGGGTAGTTTATTTTAATCCGGAATACGGTGAACGATTGGGCGAGCTTGATCAGCTCGAACTCACGTATAAACGTATCGGAGATTTTATGAAGCAGAAATGCCAGGGCTACACCGGTTATATCTTTACCGGTAATCTTGAGCTTGCTAAAAAGATCGGCTTGCGCGCCAGTCGGAGGTATGAATTTTACACCGCTAAAATTGATTGCCGCTTACTGGAGTATGAACTGTACGCAGGGAAGAAAGAATAGTTATTCCTGAGCAGGCCTTGGCCAGATTCCGATAGTAAACATAACGAGGTATAAGGACCTCACCGTGTTAACGTTTGCCTGAAGATCAAGTCCGAAGCTGAAAAAATTGGGAGGTACAAACTTAATTCCCGTTTTCAGCGGCAAGCCAACTGTGGTAAAAGGTTCATCAACTCCCCGTTCATTCTTTCCCCACACAACCCCTAGTCCTGCCTGGTAATGGAAAATCAATCCTTTATTTTTTGCAAACCTTCCGAGCGTTAAGTCAACGCTATTAACCACTTCGCGATGTTCAATCGCCTCCATGCGCAAATATGAAACGGTATATAAATTCTTGTTCCTGATTAAACCGCCTTCAACGGAAAGTCCGATACTTAAATTGTCATCAAACCAATTTCCGACCCCTGCTTTTCCGTTCGCGTAAACACCGTCAAATGTTTTTTGTGCTGATGCCATTACCGGAATAAGCGTAACGAATATGATCACCAATCGCATCCTTAAAAATATGGGAATTCATTCAGCTTTTAGGTAAATCTTCAAAATTCATCGTACCCTGTTATATTTGCAGATTAATACTATTCTCAATGACAACTGAACAGTTGAAAGACCTTAAAACAAGAGTTGCCGCCCTCAGGCGGTATCTTTGACTATGATCGTAAGATCATTGAAGTAAAAGACGAAGAGCTTATTACTCAACAAGCCGATTTCTGGAATAATCCCAAACAAGCCGAAGCCACGCTGAAGAACGTACGCACTAAAAAGGTGTGGACCGATGCCTTTGAGAGCGTTAACAAGCTTATCGAAGACCTGGAAGTGCTCAATGAATTTCACGATGCAGGTGATGTAAGCGATGAGGAGGTTGATCGCGAATACACGCGAGCTGAAAAATCAGTCGAAGAACTTGAGTTTAAAAAAATGCTGAGTCGCGAGGAGGATCAGCTCAGCGCGATTATTGAAATCAATCCAGGAGCGGGAGGCACAGAAAGTAACGACTGGGCTGATATGCTCAACCGCATGTACATCATGTGGGGAGAGAAGAGTGGTTATACAGTTTCACAGCTTAACTACCAGGCTGGCGAGGTGGCAGGAATAAAATCGGCCACACTGGAGATTGATGGAGCGTTCGCCTATGGAAAGTTAAAAGCTGAAATTGGCGTGCATCGGCTTGTGCGCATCTCACCGTTTGATTCAAACGGAAGGCGGCATACTTCGTTCGCTTCAATTTTTGTGTATCCCAAAGTAGATGATACGATTAATATTGAGATTAATCCCGCTGATATTGAAGTGCAGACTTCGCGTTCAGGCGGAGCCGGTGGACAAAATGTAAATAAAGTTGAAACCAAGGTGCAGATGACTCACAAGCCAACGGGCATTGTTATCGTATGCCAGGTTGAACGTTCGCAGCATGCCAACCGCGAGCGTGCTATGCAGATGCTGAAATCAAAATTGTTTCAGCTTGAAATGGAGAAACGCCATGCGGAGCGCGATAAGATTGAAGCTGGTAAGATGAAAATTGATTTTGGCTCGCAGATTAGGAACTACGTGCTGCATCCTTACAAGCTTGTGAAAGATGCACGTACCGGAGTTGAACGAACGGATGCACAAAATGTACTGGATGGTGATCTCGATGATTTTATAAAAGCTTTTTTATTGGGTGCACAGGAACAAAGCACTCAGAATTAATTTCTGTGAATAAACCTCAGCGGATTTACACGCGTCAATTCTGGCTGCTATGCGCAAGCTCGCTTCTATTTTTTGCGAGCTTTAACATGATCATTCCAAAGCTTCCGGCCTACCTGACCAGTCTTGGCGGGGCTGAATACAAGGGCTTGATCATTTCGCTTTTTACGATTACAGCAATGGTCTCACGCCCTTTCAGCGGCAAAATTGCTGATAAGGTTGGTCGAATTCCGGTTATGCTGATCGGCATCGCTGTTTGTGTAGGCATTAGTTTGTTGTATCCGCTGTTAACCACGGTAACCGGATTTTTATTGCTCCGCCTGGTGCATGGATTCTCTACCGGATTTTCCCCAACAGGAGCAACCGCCTATCTATCGGATATTATTCCACACACCCGAAGGGGAGAGGCGATGGGCTTGCTAGGCACAGCAGGAACGGTTGGCATGGCTGCGGGTTTAGCAATTGGGCCAAGTATCGCAAATGATTTTGGGTTGGATGTTATGTTTTATGCCTCTTCGGGTATGGCGATACTGTCTATTGTTGTATTGCTTGGAATAAAGGAAACACTAAAAGTCCGGCAAGGATTTTCAACGCAGGTTTTTAAGATTCATAAAAGAGATCTGTTGGAACCTAAAGTTTTAGTGCCTTGTCTGGTTATGTTGTTGTCTACCTATGCGTATGGAGCTGTATTTACAGTTGTACCGGATCTTTGCCTGCATGTTGGAATTCTAAATGAGGGACTACCTTTTGTTTTCTTAACGATATCCTCATTGTCAATCCGTTTAATTGCCGGAAAAGCTTCTGACAAGTATGGAAGGAGAAAAATTGTTATTCTTTCAACCTTTATCATGGCAGCCGCTATGCTGGTGCTGGCATTGAGCACAACATCCATGATGCTCATAACCGCTATCGCCATGTACGGACTTGCGCAGGGAATGACTTCTCCTACGTTGCTGGCGTGGGCAACGGATTTGAGCGATGAAAAGCATCGCGGCCGCGGAATTGCCAGCCTGTATATTTTCATGGAACTTGGAATCGGAATTGGCGCCTTCATTTCAGGATTTATTTATGCAAATGATCCAGAAAACTTTTTTGTCACGTTTCTAACCTGCAGTTTACTTGCTCTTACAGCATTTCTCTATTTACTTTTTTCAAAAGCACAGAAGCCACCTAAAACCATACATGAGCTCACGGAACCCATAACCGAACCCATATGAAGAAAATATTTCTCTACCTCTTTTTCTTGGTGAGTGTTGGTGTTCTCCTGGCTGAAGTGAGTAATGCTGATTTTGTTTACCTGCTTTGTAAACCTGCCCTTATGGTTACGTTAGGTCTGCACTACTGGACCTTGCAGCGCGAACAAAATGCCGTTTTATCAAAGTCGGTTGTGCTGGCAATTATCTTTTCATGCGCAGGCGACACACTTCTTATGTTTCAGGGGAGGGACGGAAATTTTTTTATGTTCGGATTGGCTGCATTTCTGGTAGCACACATTTTTTATATTCTGACGTATCGGCAACACCAATCATCCGATACATCCAATGAGCTGCAGGGCTTGCAGAAAATCCGGTACGCATTTCCGATAATTTTATCCGGCACCGGGCTGGTCGTGATCCTGTTTAATCGACTGGGTGAAATGAAAATCCCAGTTTTGCTTTATTCGGCTGTGCTTACCGGAATGGTGCTCGTTGCACTGTTTAGATTTGGTAAGACCAGTTCATTAAGTTTTGCGCTGGTGTTTGGCGGAGCAATCTTGTTTATGATCTCTGATTCACTGATTGCGATTAATAAATTCCTGGAGCCATTGCCGATGGCAGGCAGTTGGATCATGGTAACATACATTGCCGCTCAATACCTGATTGTTACCGGGTTGTCGAAACACAAGAATTAATTATTGTAGGGGCGCATCCCGATAATTATCGGGATTGCGTCCCAAAAAAATATTGAATTATAACAACGTTGCTGTTGATGTGATCGGCACACTCAGCGCCCGCGAGATCACACAATTTTGTTCGGCACCTTTTACAATCTCCTCAAATTTTTCTTTTGAGATGCCCGGCACCGAACCTTTAATCTCCAGGTGGCTTCCGGTTACCGTAAGATTTTCAAGTGTTACGGTGGCAACCGTATCCAATGCAGTGGGTGTAAAACCTGCCTGACCTAAGGCAGCGCTGACAGCCATCGTAAAGCAACCCGCGTGGGCAGCGCCCAGTAATTCTTCAGGGTTGGTTCCTTTTCCGTTTTCAAAACGAGTTCCAAATGAGTATTGTGATTTATCGAGAACAGTGCTTTGGGTTGAAAGTGTGCCTTTGCCGGCTTTCAAGTCCCCTTCCCAGTGTGCGGATGCGGTGCGTTTCATATGAATCTGATTTTAGTTTGAATATTGATGTTTTGAAGATAAACAATATTCCCGCAAGGTTGGTTTACACGAATCGTTAATTAAATAATAAAAAAGGTGAAGCCGAGCCTCACCTTTCATTGTGTCGTAGAGACGCAAAATCTTGCGTCTCTACATATTTACATTACATTTTCTTCACGCTGCCACTTCCGCTGGCGTCAGAGTTAACCCGTGACGGATTGCCTTTGTATAAAACCGTTCCGCTTCCGCTGATCTCTGCATCAAGATCTTTGTTTACGGTAATTTCAACATCGCCTGAACCGGCAATTTCTATTCGGGCTGTATTGGTAACCAGATTTGCACCCAGTACTTTACCTGAACCAGAAATTTCAGCGCTCATGCTTTCGGCAGATCCCGATGCTTCAACTTTACCAGAACCAGAAATTTCAAAATCGGCTTTACCGGCAATTGTTCCGTTTACAGAAACTCTTCCTGAACCGCTCACATCAGCCTTCACATTTTTGAATTTACCCTTCAGGTTTATTTCGCCTGAACCGCTAACGTCTGTATCAACATCTCCAGCTTCAATTTCAGCGGTTAATGAACCGGAACCGCTTACATCTAAATTAATATCTGAGCCAGTGATTTTTGTTTGTGCGATAAGTTCACCTGAGCCACTTACATCAAGACCTTCAATGCTTGCAACCGTGATGTAAACATTTACTTTATCATCGCTTCCCCAGTTCCAGTTTTTCCAACTTGATTCCGGTCCGATAACCAGTCGGCCATCATCAACTTTGGTTTTAACTTTTTCAAGCATTTCAGAAGAACCTTCAATTTCAACTTTTTGAGGACTACCTTGCTTTACATAAACCTTACCGGCTGTGCGGAAGGAGATTTTCGTGAAGGTTGAAAGATTGCGCGTTTCGCGTTTTTGTGCGTAGGATGCTGAAGTAATCAGCAGAACGGCTGACAAGAGGATGAATATCTTTTTCATAGTTGGATTATTACTGGGTAAAGACTACACAAATTTACCGGAGTTGCATGGCAAAACAGGTTTATTTCTAATCTTTAGACGGATAAACGACCGGTTGCGTTACATGACTACTTCTTCTTTCCATACAATAAGCGACCCATCCACAGGAGAATACAAGGAAAAAGGCAGCAAATTCATTGCATTGGCATTTCCCGTTACTTCGGAAGATGATGTCAAAGCCCGGTTGATGGAGGTCAAAAAAAAGTATTTTGATGCCCGGCATCATTGTTATGCGTATGTTCTGGGTGCAGATAAAAATAAATTCAGAGCGTACGATGATGGAGAGCCCAACCATTCGGCCGGTGATCCTATCTTAGGCCAGATCCGCTCAAGAAATTTAACAAATGTGTTGGTGATTGTTGTTCGGTATTTCGGTGGGATAAAGCTTGGCGTTAGCGGATTGGTGACGGCCTACAAGACTGCTGCTGAAGAAGCGTTGGATCGCGCATCTATTGTTGAGCAGCAAATCACGGTAGTGCTCGTGTTTGAGTTTGACTATCAAGTTACTCCTGCAATTATGAAGCTGGTAAAAGATTTTGATTTGAGGATCATCAACCAGGAGTTTGGAGAAGCTTGCTCTATAAAAGCTGAAGTTCTGCTTTCGTGGAGAGATAGTCTGATGGAAAGAATTCGGTTATTAAATGTGACAGGTACTGTCTTTACCGTTACGGTGGATGAGTGGCCTGACAAAAATTGAGTAATTTATCGTCCTTAATTACTCCTCTATCGCTATGTCAAACCGGACTCCCGCGCTCAGCTTTATTTTCATTACTATGCTTATCGATATGATCGGTCTTGGCATTATTATTCCTGTAATGCCCGGTTTGATTGTTGAGCTATCAGGTATTCCACCGGAAACACCGCATCTTATGGCATATGCAGCCATGATTGGTATGTGGTTAACGATCTCATATTCTGGGATGCAATTTTTTTGCGCTCCTGTTCTGGGCGGACTCAGTGATCGTTTCGGGCGAAGACCCGTTTTATTGGCTGCGCTTTTTGGATTAGGAGTAGACTACGTATTTCTCGCATTCGCACCAACGCTAGGATGGCTTTTCGCAGGCCGGATTTTCGCTGGTATGATGGGCGCAAGCTTCTCAGCGGCCGGTGCGTATATCGCGGATATCAGTACACCGGAGAAAAGAGCACAGAATTTTGGACTTATTGGAGCAGCTTTTGGGCTTGGATTTATTCTAGGTCCACTTCTTGGTGGCTGGCTCGGCACGTATGGTTTACGTGTACCATTTATGGTATGTGCCGGATTATCTCTTCTTAATTGTTTGTTTGGTCTGTTTGTTCTACCGGAATCACTTAAGCCTGAAAACAGAAGAACATTTGATTGGAAAAGAGCAAATCCTGTGGGGGCTTTTAAAAGTTTCTCACGGTATCCGGTAATATTGGGACTGATATTCGCTCTATTCCTCATTTATATTTCAGCACACGCAGTTCAAAGTAATTGGAGTTTTTTTGTGATTGAAAAATTTCATTGGAGTACACTACAAATAGGGATTTCGCTGGGCGTGGTGGGAGTTGCATTTGCAGTTATTCAGGGCGGATTGATCCGAATCATAATTCCTAAGCTCGGACAGCACCGCAGCGTTTATTTCGGACTGGCTTTATATGCACTGGGTTTTCTATGTTATGGAATAGCACCGTATGGCTGGATGATGTATCCGGCTATTATTATTTATTGCTTCGGAAGTATTGCGGGTCCGGCTATTCAGGGAATCACGTCAACCATTGTGCCCCCCAATGAGCAAGGTGAATTACAAGGTGGCTTCACCAGTATGGCAAGTTTGGCTGCTATTATCGGCCCCTTACTAATGGGTGGGATATTCTACTGGTTCTCCGGAGCTAAAGCGCCCGTTTATTTCCCGGGAGCTGCTATGGTATTTGGGGCGATGCTGACAGTAATCAGCGCACTACTTGCGCGAAATACATTGAAGAAACACATCGTTAAAACCATATAATGAAACCAATATTGATACTTGGTCTGCTGCTTATGCTTCAACAAGCTTCTTTTAAGGAAACACAGCGGAAGCACAGCCGGGTAAAGACTGCCTATGAAGAGAAGGAGACAGTTGTGAAGCAACACTTTGCGGACAAGAATCTTTCGATGGATAAGTTTCAGTTATTCCTGCGCGCGTTTAAGAAAGAGCAAACTCTTGAAGTGTGGATAAAAGAAAAACAAAAAGAGCAGTTCTCACTTCTCCATACCTATGATTTTTGTTCGACCTCCGGAATTTTAGGTCCTAAAAGAAAGGAAGGTGATCTGCAGATCCCGGAAGGCTTTTACACGATTAATCATTTTAACCCGCTTAGTAATTTTTATCTGTCGTTGGGAATTAGTTATCCGAACGAATCGGATAAAATTTTAGGCGATAAAACGCATCCCGGTGGGGCCATTTATATTCACGGCAATTGTGTAACCATCGGTTGCATCCCGATAACGGATGATAAGATTAAAGAATTGTATGTGATCGCTGTGGAAGCGCGCAATGGCGGTCAGGAAAAAATTCCGGTTCATATCTTTCCCGCAAAACTTGATGCGAACGGATTTGATTTTCTCCGGAAGGAAACAACAAACACGGAAACTATTCGGTTCTGGGAAAATCTTCAACCTGTCTATCAGGATTTTGAATCTTCTAAAAAACTGAAGCCGGTCAAGGTTGACAAGTTTGGCCGATACACGCTCCAATAAAAAAGCCTGCCCCTTCGACCTGCCTGCCGGTAGGCAAGCTTTGCTCGGGACAGGCTTTTATAATTAACTTCCTCTATTACTTAAACGCGTTCACTTTCTTTATTCATCACTTTAGTCTGAATCTGGATCGATTCGCTGTGGATAAGCTTCAGCATGTCCTTGGTAAACTCCTCACTTAATCCCATCGCCATGCTCATCGCTAACCGTGTTGCGATAATTTCTTCCCAGCGATTAACCTGTAAGATGGTGACGTTGTTTTCTTTTTTATACTGACCGATTTTTTCGGAGATGTTCATCCGCTTGGCAAGCTTCTGCATAATCTCATCGTCCAGCTGATCAATCTGCTCACGCAGTACGGCAAGCGTATCCTTGAAGTTCTTGTTATCCGTTGAAGGCTTACGGGCAACTAATCCTTCAATAATGGTTCCTAAAACAGCCGGTGTAACCTGCTGCTTGGCATCACTCCACGCTGCGTCCGGGTTGATGTGACTTTCGATCATCAATCCACTCATATTAAGATCCAGTGCCTTCTGACAGATCAATGCAATCAGGTCGCGGTTACCCGCAATGTGACTTGGATCGCAAATCATGTCGAGCTCGGGTATTCTTGTTTTCAATTCGATGGCCAGATCCCACATGGGTGCATTTCGGAATGGTCCTTTTTCAAACGAGGAGAACCCGCGGTGAATTGCCGCGAGTTTTTTTATGCCGGCTTTGTTCAAACGCTCCAGCGCTCCGATCCAAAGTTCAAGATCCGGGTTAACCGGATTCTTCACCATTACAGGGATATCAACTCCTTTTAAGGAATCAGCAATTTCCTGGACAGAAAAAGGGTTTACGGTTGTACGGGCACCAACCCAAAGAATATTTACACCGGCTTTTAAGCACGCTTCAACATGTGCTGCATTGGCAACTTCGGTGGTTACCGGCAAACCGGTTTCTTTCCCAGCCTGAATCAGCCAGCTCAAACCTTCCGTTCCTGCGCCTTCATATTGTCCGGGCCGCGTTCTGGGTTTCCAGATTCCTGCACGCAAAGCATTCACTTTGCCAGTTGCTGCAAGTTGTTTTGCAGTTGCTATCGTTTGACTTTCTGTTTCCGCGCTGCACGGTCCACTGATCACTGCTGGTAAACCGTTTGTGGGTAACCAGGTTGACATTGGTTCAAGCTCCAATTCCTTCTTCATATCACAAAGTTATTTATTTTCGATTACTGTTTTTGTTTAAGCTCTATTCCATTCAACACCTCCCGGATTCGGTTGGCATCTGTCATGATTTTGTGAAGCTCTTTCACGTCACGTTTCATCAGGTGGTATTGAAATTTTTGCAAGTGCATGATGTATTCCAACAATGCCTGGCTCAGGTGCTCGGCATTCTGTTCAAAGATGGGCGCCCACATATCGGGTGAGCTTTTCGCAAGGCGAACGGTTGACGAAAAACCACTCCCGGCCAACGCGAAAATATTTTTTTCATCACGTTCAATGTCCAGTACAGTTTGTCCAAGGAGAAATGAACTGACGTGCGATAGATGTGACACGTAGGCAACGTGCTTATCATGCTCCCCTGCATCCATATAAATAGTGTTCATGCCAAGTGCTGCAAAAATCTTTTCAGCAATGTCCAACGCTTGTGCCGATGATTTTTCTTTTTCGCAAATGATGTTGGTTTTGTTTAAGAACAATCCGGAGAACGCTGCGGTTGGTCCGGAGTTTTCAGTTCCGGCAATCGGGTGCGCGGCAACAAACTGACCACGGTTTTTATGATTCGAGACAGCTTTGCACACCAAACTTTTTGTTGAGCCAGTGTCGATGACCACTGCATCTTTTTTTACGGAATCCAGAATAGACGGAAGAAGTTGACTCAGCACGCTAACAGGAATAGAAATGATAACGAGGTCTGCCGTAGCAATTGTTTTTCCTTCCGTGTCAATCCCGTTGACCAGACCCAGCTCAAGTGCTTTCGCGGCATGATCTTTATTTAACTCAATGCCGGTCAATTCTGTAACAAGTCCAGCCTTTTTCAGGTCCAACGCCATTGAACCTCCAATTAATCCCAATCCGATGATGGTTGCTTTCATGATATGAGATATTAGAGTTTATTCCAGACGTTAGATTTTGCGTGTACGAGTTTTTCAATCCGGTCGGATGCTTCTTTCAATTTTTCAACCGGGCTGCAAAGCGAAATTCGAAGGTACCGCCTGCCTGCTTCACCAAAGATGAATCCGGGAGTGATAAACACTTTTGTTCCGTATAAAATTTCATCATTCCATTTTTCAACATCAGCAATTGCATTGGGAGCCTTTGCCCAAACAAATAAGCCTGATTGTTTTTTCTCGTAGGTACAGCCGAGTACATCAAGAATTTTATGAGCAGCCGTTCTACGTTCTGCATAAATTTTGTTCAAATCCGTAGACCATTCGCTTCCCGATTGTAATGCTTCGACCGCGGCATGCTGTAATCCCAGGAACATTCCGGAATCCATGTTACTCTTAACTTTCAGCACAGCATCAATGAATTCTCTTTTCCCGGCAACCCAGCCAATGCGCCACCCGGCCATGTTGTGGGATTTGCTAAGTGAGTTTAATTCCAATGCAACATCTTCGGCTCCTTCAATAGAAAGAATGCTCATCGGTTCATCGTTCAGAATCAGGCTGTAGGGATTGTCGTTAACAATCAGAAAATTATTTTTCCGGGCGAGGTCGACCAATTCTTTCAACTCTGCTCGAGAAGCAATGCGTCCGGTAGGCATGTGCGGGAAATTGATCCACATGATCTTCACCTTTGACAGATCAGCGCGCTTCAAGGCTTCAATATCAATGCCCCACTTTAGCTCTTCCTTCATAGCATACGTCCTGATCTTACCACCAACGAGATTTGCTACCGATGAATACGTTGGATAACCCGGATCCGGAATCAAAACTTCTTCACCTTCATTTACGAACGCCATCGAAATATGCATGATGCCTTCTTTCGATCCCATTAAGGGCAGGATCATAGTCTCAGGATCAAGCTGGACATTATATGTTCGATCATAAAAATCAGAAATTCCTTTTCTCAGTTGAGGAATGCCTTTATAATTCTGATACCCGTGGTTCGAAGGATTATTGGCTGATTCGATTAATGCATTGATCGCTGAGGGAGCAGGTGCCATATCCGGACTTCCGATGCCCAGGTTAATCACTCTGTGTTCAGGCCTATCCAAACCTCGCACTTCGGCCAGCTTCCTGCTGAAGTAGTATTCTTCTACCGTATTAATCCGTTTTGCTGTTTGTATCATACCTAGAACTTGATCTGTGCTTTTTTGTACTCACCTAGAATGTTCAGGTTTTTCACCTGTCGTAAAATGTCGCGCATGGCTTCATCGTAGTTTTTTCTTTTTCTCCACTCGACATCTATATGAATTGAATATTCGCTCGGTCTCCCAATGATCGGAATTGACTGGATCTTTGAAAGATTAATGCTGTTCTCTTTAAACGTTGTCAACGCATCAGCAAGACTGCCAACATGATTGGCTACTTCAAAACTCAGCGAAGCCTTATTGCTTTCGGTTTTTCCATTTCCCCTTCTGTTCAGGATCAGAAAACGGGTGAAGTTTTTCTTATTGGTTTCGATTCTTTTTTCCAGAATGTGCAACCCGAATTTTTTAGCAGCATGCTCATTCGCGATGGCTGCAGTGTCTTTCAGCTTAAAATCTTTTACCCGTTTTGCGGATACAGCCGTATCATCGCTTTCCCGAATCTCAACTCCTTTTAACGAAAAGAGAAATTCAGAACATTGACGAATAGCCATCGGGTGTGACTCGATTGAAGTAATGTCATCGAGCTTAACGCCTGGCAACGCCAGCAAATGCATGTGAATGGGTAAGTACAATTCACCCACAATACTGAAGTGATAATCCTGAAGAAGAAAATAATTCGGGAGAATGCTCCCGGCAATTGAATTCTCGATAGCCATCACGGCAACGTCTGCCTTTCCGCTTTTCAATGCTTCGCACAGCTTGTGAAATGATAAGCACTCAATTGTTTCAATTGGCTGATTGAAATAGGTGAGCGCTGCAACTTCATGAAAGCTGGTAGCAATCCCCTGAATGGCAACTCGTAATTTTTTCTTCTTTATCATATAAAAACAAAAAGTCCCGGTTTTCCGGGACTTCCTTGAGTTCTTGTATCGTTTCAATTCAGCAACAACACTCCGCTCTTCTAAGTCCCGCCTGGGTCTTAAAATAGAAGTACCAAAAGTAAAAGAATGAGTGGCTGAGCTTCATTTGCTTTCTTATCTGCATAAAGATAGAAGCATTTTGACAGAAGCTGCAATACTGCACCGCAACTTTTTGTGAAATTTTGTGCTAATGCACGTTAGGGAGGTTGTGGGCTTACCGATCTGTTATACCTTTGCGGCAAACAATGTAAAGCATGAAAAATATTTTAAAACTATTGCTTATAGCCGTTTTTGGTGTGTTGGCAGCCTGCGGAAAATCCGGGAAAGATGTGCCTGCAGACGATCTGGTTGCTGAAAATACAAACCAGGTTCTGTATAACGAGGCAATGGATATTCACGATGAGGTAATGCCAAAAATGGGAAATCTCATGTCGCTAAAACGCAAGCTGAAGGATACCCTGGATACACCCGGACTGACAGAAGCTCAGCAGAATGATTTTAAGAGCCGCGTTCAGCTGCTGGATTCCGCGCAAAAATCTATGATGGATTGGATGCACGGTGTTTATCCGCCAGAAGACAGTACAGCCGGAGAAGATTATCGCCAATACATTGAAGGCAAGCTTGAAGACGCAAAGAAGATGCGATCACTTATTCTGGAAGCGCTAGAGAAAGGAAAATTGTAATGTCAGAAATACTCTCATGGAAATAAAACAAATACCCCTAAACGATCTTCACGTAAAGCTTGGCGGCAAAATGGTTCCCTTTGCGGGATACAACATGCCGGTACGTTACTCATCGGATATTGAAGAGCACATGACCGTACGCAATGCGGTTGGTGTGTTTGATGTATCGCACATGGGTGAATTTTTAGTGAAAGGACCGAACGCGCTGGATCTTATTCAGCGCGTAACCAGTAACGATGCTTCCAAGCTTATTGATGGACAGGCTCAATACTCATGTCTGCCCAATGAAACGGGCGGAATTGTTGACGACCTGATTGTTTACAAAAAAAAGGACAATGATTACATGCTGGTAGTAAACGCCAGCAACATTGATAAAGACTGGAACTGGATCAGCAAGTTCAATACGAAGGGCGCTGAGCTAAAAAATATCTCGGACGACCTCTGCTTGTTTGCCGTACAAGGACCTAAAGGTGTGGCAACGTTGCAGAAACTTACAAAAGTTGACTTAAGCACAATTAAATATTACCATTTTGCCATCGGTGAGTTTGCGGGCATACAAGAGGTGATCATGTCGAATACCGGCTACACAGGTGCGGGTGGCTTTGAGATTTATGTGCATAACGATCATGCTGAAAAAGTCTGGCATAAAATATTTGAAGCGGGAGCGGAGTTCGGTATCAAGCCAATCGGACTGGGCGCACGCGATACTCTACGTCTCGAGATGGGTTTCTGTTTATATGGAAACGATATTGATGATGCAACGTCTCCGTTAGAAGGAGGGCTGGGCTGGATCACTAAATTCACCAAAGACTTTACCAACGCAGCAGCGATCAAAAAGCAAAAGGAAGAAGGCGTTAAGAAAAAGCTGGTTGGCTTTAAAATGATTGATAAGGGTATTCCGCGTCATGACTATCAGATTAAAGATGCGTCAGGAAACGTTATTGGTAAAGTTACTTCCGGAACGATGTCACCCATGTTGGGAATCGGGATTGGACTTGGATACGTAACTACCGAACATGCGGCTGTGGGTTCTGAAATTTTTATTGATGTAAGGGGTAAGGCGATTAAAGCTGAAGTGAGTAAGACGCCTTTAATTAGCTAATTTGGCAATTCGTTGATTCGGTAATTGCACATCATCGAATCAACAAATCAATAAATCAACGAATTATCTTGAAGACCATTGATGTTTGCTTATCACCCGATCTCATGCACCTCTATTCGGTGGAGGGTAAATCTGTGGTTGTCGTTGATATTCTGAGGGCGACATCTTCGATGACAACTGCATTTGCGCATGGCATCGAAAGCATTTATCCGGTGGCTAAGCTGGAAGATTGCCGGGCCATGAAAGCCAAAGGCTATCTGATTGCAGGGGAACGTGATGGTGAGAAGGTAGCTGATTTTGATTTGGGTAATTCACCTTTCGAGTACATGGCCGAAAGCCTGAAAGGAAAAAAGATTGCCTTCACTACTACCAATGGAACACAAGCCATTGCGAAATCAATTGGCGCTAAAGAAATTATTATTGGAGCTTTCCTGAATCTTTCCGCTGTTGCAGCGCATTTGATCAAAAGCAATAACGATATATTGATTGTATGTGCGGGCTGGAAAGGAAAAGTTAACCTGGAAGACACCGTTTTTGCCGGGGCCCTGGTAGAAAAACTAAACGATAAATTTTCACTTGCTTGCGATGCACCTTTAATGGCACGCCATCTTTATAATGCTGCAAAGAGTAACATGATTAAATTCCTGAGTGAATCCAGTCATGTACGAAGGTTGAACAGGCTGAATATCCATGAAGACATGGAATTCTGTTTGACGGTTGACAAGTTTAATATTGTTCCAATCCTTACAGATGGAATTTTGCGGGTGAAGCCTTAACGAAGCTTTTCGTTGCCTTTATGCCGATCCTTATCCCGTAAGGTTTTCTTCTCCAGATTTTTCTTAAACGCTTCTGTCAAATCAACACCTGTTTGATTCGCTAAACAAATCAATACCCACAGCACATCGGCCATTTCATCGCCCAGATCTTTATTCTTGTCTGATTCTTTTTCGGATTGCTCACCATACCTGCGGGCAATGATGCGGGCTACTTCCCCTGTTTCTTCCGTCAGGATGGCCATGTTGGTCAGCTCATTGAAGTAGCGGACGCCATGTGTTTTAATCCATTGATCGACTTGGGTTTGGGCTTCTTGTATCGTCATAATAGATGTAAGTAGTAAGACATAAGTAGCAAGACCACTATACTAACGTCTTGTGTCTAATGTCTATCTTCAAGTTTTTCGAAATCAATATCCATAACTTCGTAATTCTTCCAGCCAATAAAATCAAAATGCCACCACTCGGAGCTGTTCACTTTAAAGCCTTCCTTTTGCATCGTGTCAATAATCAGTTGACGGTTTTTACGGATCACCGGATCAGTAACAGGCGTTGAAGGCCAGGCTTCTTTTTTAAAGGAATCATAACCGGTTGGCATCTGAAGCTCTTCACCAGTTTTGAGATTAATAATGGTCATATCAATTGCACATCCGCGGTTGTGGCGGGAGCCTTTATAAGGCGAAGCCACGTACGTTGTATCTCTATAAACTTCATAGAATTTTACGGTCGCTGAATAGGGGCGATAGGCATCGAAGATTTTTATTCCTAATCCCTGCTTGGCCAATTCCGCTTGTGCTCTTTTAACAGCTTCAGCAACGGGCTTGCGGGCGTATGCCTTTGCGAGGTTGTAAATTTTCTCTCCCGTAAAATTATTCGTAGTCGCGTACCGGATGTCTAATACAATTCCCGGAATAAATTTCTCAAGATCAATAAGCTCTTTCTTAGGATCGGCCTTTACACTCTCTAAGTATCCTTCGTATTCGGTTGCCGTAAGCCCATATTTATTCTGCGCAGCAAGTGAAATGAAACAGCTGCATAAAAGAAAACTAATGATCAGTTTTAATGACAGCATTTTCAAATTTTCAAATCGATTCATTTTCAAATTATTTTCTGTCTTTCGTATCAATAACAATCGTCACCGGTCCGTCATTTAATAAGCTTACTTTCATGTCCGCGCCAAACTCTCCGGTCTGAACCGGTTTCTCCAGCAACACTTCAACGGCCTTCACAAACTTTTCATACACCGGGATAGCTACATCAGGTTTCGAGGCTTTTATATAAGAGGGCCTGTTTCCCTTCTTCGTGCTGGCATGGAGTGTAAACTGGCTAACTATAATCATTTCCCCGCCATCTTCCTTAACGCTCACATTCATTACACCTTCAGGATCATTGAAAATCCTCAGATTCACGATTTTATTGGCCAGCCAGTCGATATCTTCCTGTATATCAGCATCTTCAATACCTACTAAAACGAGCAGTCCCTTGTTTATGGAGGATTTCATGTTTCCCTCAATGGTGACAGAAGCGGAAGAAACACGTTGTATAACGGCAATCATATAGCATCCAATATTCGTCATTCAGAACTCTTTATTCAAAAAAAATATTTCTGACCTCTCATGGCGTGCCGCGAGTTAAATTCTCGAAATTCAAACTCTTAATAATCCGTAAACCTCATGAGAAATCTTCCCTGGAAAAAAATTGCCATCGGTGCAGTTGGCGTGGCTGTTTTTGTTTTAGCCATATTTTACTTCACTACCGGTAAAAGCGCGAAGACGTCACAATTCGTTAACCCCGCTTTTGGCGAATACATTTCCTCCTACACAGCAGGCGTATTGCCCTCTGGTTCATCTCTTAGGATCGTACTGGCACAGGAAATAGCCGACTCATCTGTAATTGGACAGGAAAGCTCCGTGAAGCTTTTTGATTTCAAACCGGCTGTAAAAGGGAACACAGTCTGGCTGGATAGCAGAACGGTCGAGTTTCGTCCAGAAACAAGATTAACCGCGGGGCAGGTTTACGAGGTTGATTTCTCGTTGTCAAAACTGATCGAAAATATTCCGGCAGAACTCAAAACATTTGAATACACATTCCAGGTTATTCCATTGAACTTTGAAGTTTCCATTCAAAATTTAAAGACGTATGTAAAAACTGATTTGAAACGCCAGAAAATTGAAGGCGTTTTAAACACATCTGATTTTGCTGAAAATGAATCGATCGAAAAAATGCTGACGGTTCAACAGGAAGGAAAAACTTTACAGGTAACGTGGGCTCATACAGGAGAAGGAAAACAGCACAATTTTATTGTTGAAGAAGTCGAGCGTAAGGAATCGGCAAGCAAAGTGACCTTAACGGCCGATGGGAAAGTGCTGGGTGTAGAGCAGCGCGATGAACGTGAAATTGAAGTACCGGCACTTGGCGACTTTAAGATCATGAGTGTTAAGGTAGAGCAAAGCTCCACGCAAAATATCATCATCCAGTTTTCAGATCCGCTCAGCGAAAAACAAAATCTCGCAGGGTTGATTAGTGTAAATGATGTTGGAACGCTTGATTTTGAAGTACGCGATAACGAGATCCGGGTATTTCCTCCTGTACGACAAACAGGATCAAAAACCTTAACTATCGAAGCGGGTATTAAGAATATACTTGACTATAGATTAAAAGAAGGAGGAACGTATGATCTGGTATTCGAACAATTAAATCCTGCTGTACGGTTTACCGGAAAAGGTACGATCCTTCCCAGCTCGGATGGACTAATCCTTCCTTTTGAAGCGGTGAATCTGAAAACGGTAGACGTTCAGATTATCAAAGTTTTTGAAAATAATATTCTTCAGTTCCTCCAGGTAAATCAGTTTGATGGTGGTGCCGAACTTCGCAGGGTGGGTAAGCCTGTTTTAAATAAGGCGATTTCTCTAGATAACTCGGGTGTTACTGATCTTGGAAAATGGAATCGGTTTACACTCGATCTTTCAACCATGATCAATGCAGAACCGGGGGCAATCTATCAGGTGCGTATTGGCTTTAAAAGATCGTACATCACGTTTGCTTGTGAAGATGGTGAAGAGACTGCATCGGCAAGCGATCAGCTAGGTTTTGAAACGGAAGAAACCTGGAATGAACCCGATGGTGAAAACAGCTATTGGGATTCCTACCAGGATTATTATTATGATGAAGACTATGATTGGGAGCAACGTGATAACCCGTGTCACACTTCATACTACCGGGGCGACCGCACCGTAAAGCGAAATGTTCTAGCTTCAGACCTCGGACTCCTTGCAAAGCGGGGAGGTGATGGCAACACAATTGTTTTTGTTAACGACTTGAAATCCACACAGCCATTATCAGGTGTTACGGTTGAGCTTTACAATTTCCAGCAGCAAGTAATTGGTACCGCGTCAACCGATAAAGATGGGAAGGCAATCATTCCATCCAATAAGGAGATGCCTTTTGCATTGATTGCAAAGAATGGTGCGCAACGCGGTTATCTGCGTTTATTTGATGGCGAATCTTTGTCCATTAGCAGTTTTGATGTAGGGGGTGAACAAATAACCAGAGGGCTTAAAGGATTTTTATATGGCGAGCGTGGTGTGTGGCGTCCGGGTGATTCACTTTTCATGACATTTATGCTGGAGGATAAAATGAAACTCCTTCCTCCCAAACACCCGGTGGTATTTGAACTTCAAAATCCGCAGGGACAAATAACGAATCGCCTGGTACGATCCGGTGGAGAAAATGGTTTCTACAAATTTGCTACCGCTACTGCGTCCGATGCGCCTACTGGCAATTGGACGGCACGTGTGAAAGTTGGCGGGACAGAATTTTCGCAACCTGTGAAAATTGAAATGGTGAAGCCCAACCGCCTCAAGATCAATCTTGATTTTGGTGTTGATAAAATCACGTCTAAGAAAAATAATGTTTCGGGTACCCTACAAGTAAATTGGTTGCATGGTGCACCCGGCCGCGGATTGAAGGCTGAGTTTGAAGTGCTCCTCACAAAAGCTGAAACGAAATTTTCAAAATATCCGGATTATACGTTTGAAGATCCTTCACGCGAATTTTATAGCGAAGCACAACCTGTATTTGAAGGCTCTGTAAATGAAGAAGGACGTGCTACTGTAAACGCAACGATTGAAGCTCCTTCCAATGCAGCGGGTATGCTCAATGCTGTATTCCGGGGCAAAGCGTACGAAGAAAGCGGTAATTTTTCAATTGACAGGTTCAGCCTTCCTTTCTATCCGTTTGAATCGTTTACAGGAATCAGGCTTCCTGCAGGAGATGCTGCTCGGGGAATGTTACTAACCGATACAACACACAAAGTAGATGTTGTTACCGTTGATGCCGATGGGCAGCCGGTTTCACGAGATCGCGTGGAGATGTCGATCTATAAATTACAGTGGCGCTGGTGGTGGGACAATTCCGAAGAAAATGCGGTATACCTGTCTGATTCGTATGCGCGTTTGTTGAGCAGTGGAAACATCTCGACTGCAAAAGGAAAGGGATCGTGGAATTTTAAAATAAAATATCCTGAGTGGGGTCGTTATCTGGTTAAGGCATATGATCCGGTGTCGGGTCACAGCACGGCACAAATTGTTTATATCGATTGGCCGGGATGGGCGGGCCGCTCACGCGGAGGAAATGAAGGCGCAACGATGCTTGCGTTCTCATCCAGCAAACCGGCTTACAACATCGGAGAAAAAGCTACTGTCACAATTCCGGGAAGCGGACAGGGCAGGGCGTTAGTGAGCATTGAAAATGGAAGCCGTGTAATTGCGAGCTATTGGGTCGAAACTCAAAAGGGCGACACTCCTTTTAATTTCGACATCACAAAAGAAATGACTCCGAATGTTTTTGTTCACATCACTTCGCTGCAGCCGCATGCGCAAACTGTGAATGATCTTCCAATCAGACTTTACGGTGTTATTCCGCTTCAGGTGGAAGATCCGGAAACCCATCTTGAGCCTGTACTGGAGATGCCAGATGTACTTGAGCCGGGTCAGGAAGTTGTGATCAAGGTTTCTGAGAAATCGAAACGTAAAATGACCTACACCATTGCGATGGTGGATGAAGGATTACTCGACCTC
>Ga0209175_10000157_pt1 | contig 48276 bp, 42 predicted proteins | sample JI91814C2DNA_FD_187506 | JGI IMG/M metagenome (GOLD analysis project Ga0209175, IMG submission 187506) | Wastewater effluent complex algal communities from Wisconsin, to seasonally profile nutrient transformation and Carbon sequestration -... | ecosystem: Engineered > WWTP > Effluent > Algae...
AAATGAGATGTAAATGCCAGGCCTTACCCCGTCACAGGCCTATTGCCTGTGCCACCAGTTTTACTTCTGAAAGGTCAACACTATATGTTGGGTTTCGTACCTCAACCCAACCTACGAATTAAGATTTTTTTAATTTGTACTCCGATATTATGGAAAAATACCTCCGCCCCAATTGTACCTTGTGGGGGGGATTTCTCCTAAAGTACCTTGGAGGTAGTTCATTAAAAATCCCTTCCCAAAAATCCCGACAGGGTTTTATTCTTCACAGGGGTTAAGGAAACGGCAGTGCCGTTTCCCTACAGGTATAATGGGTAGGGAAACGGCACTGCCGTTTCCTTTTATCTATAGTATTAATAGCCGATAAATTGGCGAAAGTATTGTTGAAGAAACCGGGTTTCTGGGGGATCAGTAATAAATAATTAAGGCTTACGCAAAGAAACCCGGTTTCTAGGAGAAATATTGGGTGGGTAAAGGATCTACTCAGAAACCGGGTTTAAGGCCCCTCATAATTCAGCAATCACTCATTACCTATTACCATTACCGAAAATTATCGGTAATCTTGTCGTTGAATATCATTTAACCGGGCTTCGGGACGAGTAAAACGATCCATTTGTGCTTCAAAGAAACGACGATTTGCCATTAAATGTTTGGGATTTGGATCGTCTAAGGGATATAATAACGCGGTGCGTAAAGCTTGAATCACAGCCGATGTGACATTATACATTGATCGTTGGAAAGTAATGCCCAATTGAATCAACATATCATCTTCTCCGCGACAATGTTTTTGATAGTCATCTATCAAATATTGAGGTAAGAAATGTAACATATCTTGCATTAACAATGTGGGGGGAATGCCCGCGGAACCGACGGGGAAGACATCCGCGTATAAAATGCCATAATGAAAGTCTTTTTGTTCATCGGGAACTTGTTTGGCTTGGGCGTTATAAGACTTGGTTCCTCGGAAAGGTGATGTGCGATAAAAGACGGCTTCGACATAGGGTAACGCGGCTTCATAGAGCCACATAAATCCTTTCGATTTGGGGATGATTTCGTAACATTCTCCCCCGACATAAACATGATGATAAATGGGGCGGCCGGCTATGGCAAAAATCCCATTTACTAAGAAGTTCATAGCATCGGGTACGCCTTTAAATCCCCCTTCATCGTAGATATCTGACATTTCAAAGAATACGGGGGCCATCACTTCCCAAAATAATCCTAAGTTGGCATAATAGGACATTTGCCGACATTGTTCTAAGAACATTTCTGGGAAGATTTTATATAATCCTAACATCGCGGGATTATTTTTGAAATAGGCTCGGATGGCGCGATCGGCATTTTGACGATATTCTGCGCTTTCTATGTAATCATAAAATTGACCTCCCATTCCTTGATGCCATAACATTGCCCGCATACAAATTTCGGCAAATTCCATGTTGACGCGATCGTGCCATAGGTGATGTAAAAGGGTGGGCATTTTTCGGGTTTCACCCTTTTCCATAAAGGCTAAAAGTTCTGGGTGAGCCGTCGCGACTCCTCGCCAAATTCTTAAATCGGCATCGTCTCCCGCGTAATGATTATGTAATTCTAAATACTCTTTGGGTAGGAAGTATTTATCGAAGGCTAAGGGGTTTAAAAAGACTCGTTCAGCTATGTATAATAAATCTCGCCAGTAGAAGTCCATTGGCACGGCATAGGCTTTATATATGCCAATAATTTGCATGAGGTTTTCGGGGGTATCGGGTAACATTGAACCCCCCGCTTCTAAGCGATGAATTATGTTGGCATGGGGATGTTGGGAGGGGGGGATAATGTTTGATGGTTTAATGATTGTTTGCACCATTTTGATCTCCTTATGTCTGGCTGAATGGGGGATTTAGCAACGGGTTTATGCGGTTTCAAGGATGACGCGATCGTGTTTTTTGGTAGGGTTAACGAGTATCTCTCACTTGTGACTTAGAAATTGATAAGCTGTTAAGCATTTAAAATTCCTAGTACAATAGACATCTCCATAAACGATAGTAGGGTAGGCAGGATGCCTGCCATTGATCCGATTTTTTCCAGATGTCTAAGGAATGAAAAATAAATAAGGTGACGAATTGTGCAATAGTTTACCGTAGAGCAAGGCTTCTGGGGTTTAATTATGCCAGTTATTGATTTTTCATTCCTAATAGGCATCCCGCCTGTGACAAGCAGGATGCTTGTCCTACTTTAAACTGAAAAACTCGGTTTCTACTACTGTTTTAATCGCAACTTCTTGGGTAACAGTTGTGGGAATTGTTGCCACCATCGCGGCCGTTGTGGCCTCAGTCCAACGCACTAACCAAGTGGGTTGTATTCCTAAGAATAAAATCGTCGCGGTTAAGACAAGGGCAGGTAAACTTTCGGAGAATAAAACTTTGGGATAATAGGCTAATTTATTATCTAATTTCCCAAAGCAAGTGCGGTTTAACAAAATGACAAAATATACCGCGGTTAAACCGGACGCGATAATACAAAGTAATGTGGGAATGGGGAAGGCGGAAAAACTGCCTTGGAAGACTAAAAACTCCGCGATAAATCCAACTAAACCGGGGATGCCCGCGCTGGCCATTCCTCCTAAAATTAAGAGAGAACTTGTTAAGGGTAAACCGCGAATAGGGTTCATTAAACCGTTGAGGATATCGAGTTCGCGAGTGCCGACTTTTTCTTCGATGATACCGACTAAATAGAAGAGAAGTGCCAAGATTAAACCGTGACTTACCATTTGAGAAATGGCTCCGACTAACGCGAGTTCTGTTCCCGCGGCGGCAGCCACTAAAATATATCCTTGATGACCGATCGAACTATAGGCTACCATCCGTTTGATGTCTTTTTGCGCGATCGCGCTTAATGCACCATACACTACACTAATTGTGCCGACAATGGCTAATCCGGGCGCGATTAATTTCCAAGTATCAGGAAATAGTTGTAAGCCAAAACGGATTAAACCATAGGAGCCTAATTTGGCTAAAATTCCCCCTAACATAACTACTACTGGTGTCGATGATTCTACATAGGCATCGGGCAACCATGTATGTAAAGGAACTAGGGGAATTTTAATCCCAAATCCGACGACAATTAGAATCAGTAAAATTAATTGTGTCTTCAAAGGAAAGGCTTGGGTATTGATCGCGTCATAGTCGAAATTGGCAGAACCGCTAAACCACGCGATCGCGAGAAACGCCGCGAACACTAAAAACCCAGAAACCGCGGTATAAAGCAAAAATTTAATCGCAGCATATTCCCGTTTTTCCCCACCCCAAATCGCAATTAAGAGATAAAAGGGGATAAGTTCAATTTCATAAAACAGGAAGAAAAGCATTAAATTCTGAGCGATAAATGCCCCCGTAATTCCCGCATTAACTAACAACATTAACGAGTAATAAAGGCGAGGACGTTCGATTTTATCACCACTGCCCCAAATCACTAATATCGTGAGAAAAGCATTTAAAGCCAACAGAGGCAAAGATAAACCATCAATCCCTAGTTTATAACTTAAACCCAATTGGGGAATCCAAGGGACATTTTCGGAAAATTGTAATGCCGATGTCGTTAAGTCAAACTGACTTAATAGATAAATTGTGACAAGGCCAACCGCAGCCGAAAACACTAAAGCAATGGAGCGAAGCTGGGTTTTTTTAAGATTTCCGGGGAAAAATCCCACCACCACAGCACCCACTACGGGCAACCAGAGTAAGCTACTCAGCATAATTAAAATTTCAGGGTAACGGTTGATATTCGCCTTTATTTTTAGGAGTGAGAAACCCGGTTTTTTCAGTGAAATCCGGGGTTTCTTTTCGTTTGAGATTCTCAATCCCCTAAACAATCAAGGAAACAGCGCCAGTGTCTAAATCATAATATCCACCGACAACTTTGAGTTTACCTTCCTTAATTAATTCAGAGATTAATTGAGACTGTTTTACCTTTTCGACTTGCAGTTTGACATTTTCTTTGATCGCGTTAGTTAACGGATCACCACTTTGTCCTTCTGTTAATTTCACCGCGGGACGAATGGCATTCACCAAACTGCTAATAAAACCCGGAAGTGGTTTATTTTCTAATGCCGCTTTCACCGCACCACAGCGTTTATGGCCTAGCACCATCACCACTTTTGCTCCTAATACCGCGGTGCCATATTCTTGACTCGCGATATCTTCAGTCGTCGCGATATTTCCGGCTAAACGCACCACAAATAAATCGCCTATTCCCTGATCGAAAATAATCTCAGTAGGGACTCGTGAATCAGAACATCCTAAAATACCAGCAAAGGGATTTTGCCCTTCGGCAACTTCCGTTACGCGAGCAAAGTCTTGGTTAGGATTTTTGCGTCTTGTTTCCACAAATCGCTTATTTCCTTCTATTAACTTTTGTAAGGCTTCATCGGGAGTCAGATTATTGTTGGAAGTGGTGGCAGGTGGCGCGGCATTTAATTGTTTTGGTAGTGCTGTTGTTACTAATCCTGTACCGATCGCGCCTGCACCAAGTTTGAGCAAGTTACGTCTTGATACCTGTGGAAAAGGTTTCTTTCTACTCATCTTGTTACCCTTTAGTGATAAGACTTTTATCACTGTATCAGATCGAGTATCCTTTGGGAAATTTCAGATCAAATTTTATCTAAAAATCCGATTATACTAGACCCCTTAAGTCCCAAGAATCAGAGAAAGTTGAGATAACAAAGGCCAACTGATAACGAGGATAAAAAGGGCTATCCCCACCAGAATCGTTAACGCGTAAAATTGCGTTTGCCCGGAGACGTTATATTTCAAACTTTGACCACTAAATACGGTGAAAATACCTACCAAATTGACAACACCATCAATGAGATAGCGATCAAACCAGTAAATAATTTGAGAAACTAAACCGACGACAAACACAATAGTCACTCGGTAAAATTGAGCCGTGTATAAGTCATTAGCAAAGAATTCTTGAACTCCTTGTAAGGGAAATTTAACAGGTTTTTCAATGCTGTTATTAAGGTAAATATAAGCACTGCTACCAAACCCGATCGCGCTCGATGCGATTAATAAACCCGCGACGGTTAAATTAATATCTTCCCAATGGGGTAAAAGATGCCATTGCCATAAAATCAGAGGAAGGTGCAAGGTAACACCCATTAAAAAAGTCATGGGTAAGACAAAAGGCCAATGCAATTCCGGCGATCGCGTAGTCATTGTTTTCGGTTTCCCGGCAAAAATTAAACTAAATTCACGCGTCACACTAAAAGCAGTTAAACCATTAACTAAAAGCAAGACTCCCACTAATAAAGGTCTGGTTTCCCAGAGGCGATCACCGATTTGTAAAAAAGACCAAAAACCACCAAAAGGAGGAATAGCAATTAAACTGGCAGCACCGATTAAATAAGCCAATCCAGAAATCGGTCGCTTCGGCCATAAACCACCATATTTACTAAGATCCTGGGTGATATTATTCCAAACAATACCGCCAATACTCATTACTAATAATGCCATAGAACAAGCATAAGTAAAAAGTAAAGTTAACGCGGTATCTTCCTGTTGAGTTCCTACGGTAATAAATACCAATCCCATGTAGGCACTAACAGTATAAGATAAAGAGCGTTTCACATCAATTTGAGCTAGAGCAATTAAACCCGAACCGATCGCGGTAACAGCACCAACAAAAATAGTAAAATTAGACGCGACAGGAGAAAGAGCTAAAACGGGTTGTAATTTAATTAATACCCACGCGCCTGTCGAGACAACTACAGTATTCCGTAAAATAGTCGCCGGCATCGGGCCTTCCATTGCTTCATCTAACCATAAATGCAAAGGAAATTGAGCACATTTTCCCATCGGTCCGGCAATTAAAGCTAAACTTAAAAGGGTTGCCACTTGCGGATCGATCGTCGCGGTTTCTGCCCATTGAGCTAACTCATCAAAATTCCAAGTTCCTGCTAAGGGTAAAAGAGCCACTACTCCCATTAGGAGAAATAAGTCACCCACCCGTTTTGTTAAGAACGCGTCGCGAGCTCCTGTTACTACCAAAGATTGATTAAACCATAACCCAATTAAGAGATAAGTTCCTAAGGTGAGAACTTCGAGAATGATGTAACTAAAGAAGAGGGAATTACATAACGCGAGGGCACACATTCCACCTTCAAAAAGACCTAAAAAGGAGAAAAAACGCGCCCATCCCCAGTCATTTTCCATGTAACCAATGGCAAAAATTTGCGCGAGGAAATTCAATCCCGTGACTAAAACGGTTGCGCCGATGGTAACAGAAGATATTTCCAGTGGGATCGTTAAGTCGAGTCCCGCGACATTAAGCCAAGAAATATTAAGATATTGGGGGGGGTGATTCCAAATTGCTGATAACGCGACTATACCATGTATAAACCCGATCGCGGTTAAGATAGCATTGAGATAGCCCGCGGGACGTGGCCCCGTGCGTCGGGTGATGCCCGGAAACCACAGGGCGGATAAGACAGCACCCAGTAGCGCGTAGCATGGTATTAACCAAACGGTTTGGAGAAGGACTTGATCCATTAACATTGCCTATACATTCTAATGTTACAAAAGGTTAAGTTTCTGCGAAAACCCGTAGGAGATCGTCCTCTAAGCAAGTGCTTTGGATTGATGTCATCAATCTTATAGGAATATTATTATTATTCGGCAAAAATCCCTCAACAATCTTTATTATGTGTCCGATAGTTTAAATAAATAACCAAGGAAAAAAGCACGATTTTTCCCGCAAAACCTTATCCCATAAGCAATCGCTTATATTCTCACCTCTGAGAATATGGGATTAATAGTAATTAATACTTATTGCATTGGGGATCATGGGAATGGTAGGATAAATTGTTTTTTTGCATCAATATTATCGGTGTGAAAAAAGGCAAATTCATTTCAGGGGTAATGGCAAGGGGGGCTTTTCTCAATTTGCCACGGTTTTTATATTAAGTGAGAAAGTAGGGACACGGCACTGCCGTGTCCCTAAATCTGCCGTGTCCCTAAATCTTGATTTTTGGTAATTTTTCCTGTGATGAAACAGCCCTGGGAATGTTTGCGGGTTAAGATTGCAGGGCTTTGAGTACGCGATCGGCTAAAGTACCAATAGATAGGCCTAATTGTTTGCGTAATTTCCAGCGTTGAAAAGCCTTTTCGTACTCTTCAGTATTACTTTTAAAAGTTTGCCAACCATTTAAAGTTAATCCTAATCCCCATATAATGAGAATATACCAACACCAGGATAAAGTACCGGATGTGACCAAGTTTAACACAATTAAAAAGGCATTAACAATGAGGAATCTTTCGGCATTTTGTTTAAAGATACCCTGGCGATAATCATTAAATTGTTTCCGCTCTTGCACATCACCTCGATACAAAAACCATTCTTGTTCTGCGGCTAATAAATCTTCTTGAGAAACGCCCATTTCTGTAGCAATTTCGACAAGTTGTGATCGGGTTAATTCGCCTTTGTCTTCTCGACGGGCGATCGCGATTTTTAAAATCTCTTGTGCATCCTCAGACGCGTAAGTTGTGATAATTTGATTTTCGGGTATATTCATATCAAGGGCACCAATTTTTCTGACATCACTTCTATTGTTATTATAGTCGATCATTAAGGAGTCAGGGTAGTGCCTGCTCAACTTACGCGCACTCATCAAAGAAACCCGATTTCTCCCCTGAGACTTGGGGAATAAATCACGATTTTTGGCAAAGAAACCGGGTTTCTGTCTAAGTCATGTTATTTTAACCCAGGGTATATAACCACCCATCTCGCGCACAAATTCTGACAATTCCATCCCAAACGATCGGGGTTGACTCAAAGGATAAACCGGGTTTAAATCTCGCGGCTTCTTCCACCACTAAACGATAATATTCTCCTTTGGCATTTTTCAAAGCATTTTTCGCACCCGGTTTCGCGTTTTCCCAATGTAAATTAAACAAATAAACCCCATTATAACCCGCAGAAATTAATTTATTCCCATCGGTAAATATCGGCGTAGAAATGGATGCACCGATGGGTTCTTTAAAGAGAATTAAGGGTTGATCATAAGACTGTTTACGCCAAGGCACATCGACTTTTTCCCCTGTGGTAACATCCTGAGCACCAATATATAAATTACCATCGATCGCGTGAGTGGCGAAAATCGCAGGAAACCCCGCGGAATTATATTCATCATTCAACGCGACGGAACCAATAACGCCTCCTTCCCAATCAGCAAAACGACGATTTCCCGTAGGCAAAAACCATTCGACACTATCATTCGAGGGTTTTTGGGGATTTAATTTAATCACTCCACCATTACCCGGAATATATTGTTTTTCAATGGCACAAAATAACTTACCTGACTGAGAAATAACCACACTTCCATCTAAGTCCGAACCCGTAAAAAACTCCCAAACAATTTTACGCTCATCGAGATTAATTGCATAAATATGTCCTGAACCCGCGGCATAAAATAGGAGATTTCCTAAACGAGAGGGAGAGGATTCCGCGACTAAATTTCCCCCATGTTTTTTGATATCAGCAGGATCGTAAAGTTGCACTTCATCTAAAATTTTAGGTTGTCGGATTCCTTGTCTTTTTTCCGCGGTTTTTGTGGAACTATTGAGAAAATAACCGATCGCGTTTTCCCCCGCGTTAAAAATCACTCCTTTTCCTAAATATAAAGGACTGCTATCATTATCACGACTATAACTAGGAGTTCTGCGAATATCTAATGTCCAAAGGGCATCTCCGGTTCTAAAAGAAATAGCCCGAAAACTAGGCGTGATCGTACCTCCTTTACTACTGCGACTACCTTGTAAGATGACAATGCGATTTTCCGCGGGTGCAGTTTCATCAATATAAATAGTAGAAGAACCCTTAATCACATCATCAAATTCATAACGCCAAACTTGTTTATTTGTTGCCAGATCAATTTTATGTAAATAGTGATCATAAGCACCAATAACCAGATATTTTTTATCACGATCGCGAGTAATTGTCGGTTGTCCAGTCCACCCCGCACCACTCCAAACACTACTTTTTCGACCCAAAAAAGTCCGACCACTTCCTAACTCAAATTTGTCCAGTAAATTTAAACCCTTTGGCGTACCTCTTCCATAAAATCTGCGTTGATCATTACCAAGAAAAGTAGGGATCAAAAGTTCGATTTCTGGTTTAGGTTTAGGAGTAACCTGACTTGCTTTTTGTATAGGTTTAGGACTGGTTTTTGCCATTGTTTCCGACTCCTTGGCATCTTGAGATTTACATTGAGTCAGTAACAGAGAGGGAAGGCTAGAACCCAATAAGAATAAAAGAGCTCGTTGTTGAAAAAATCGGCGTGATAATTTCATGTTTTTATGGTATAATAGATAATTTGATTAAAGGATTATGAGAGTAACAGTCTATTTCTGAGAGTGATCTCACTCAGTCCCATCGACAATATATTAAATCATTTTTGGTTGACAAACAATGTTTTGGGAGCATCTCATGTTGGCAAAAAAAGTAGGGACACGGCACTGCCGTGTCCCTACTGCCCTGTCCCTACTCCCCACGGTTTTTGACTATAATCCCAATTGCGCTATACTCGGAAAAGATAAAAATTAACCCCAATTAAGGGAAATATACAATGACTAATCGTCTGGCACAATCTCAAAGTCTTTACCTTCGTAAACACGCAGAAAATCCCATTGATTGGTGGCCTTGGTGTGAGGAAGCATTAGCAACGGCTCGTTGCGAAAATAAACCCATCTTTCTTTCCATTGGTTATTCTAGCTGTCATTGGTGTACCGTGATGGAAGGGGAAGCTTTTTCTAATGACGCGATCGCGCAATACATGAATACTAATTTTATCCCGATAAAAGTCGATCGCGAGGAGCGGCCGGACATTGATAGTATTTATATGCAGGCCTTACAAATGATGACACAACAAGGGGGATGGCCTCTCAATATATTTCTATCTCCTGAAGATTTAGTCCCTTTTTATGGCGGGACTTATTTTCCTGTAGATCCTCGTTATGGCCGGCCGGGTTTCCTAGATGTTTTACAAGCAATTCGCCGCTTTTATGATACGGATAAAAGCAAATTAGACGCGATAAAAGGTGAGATTTTAGAGAATCTAAAACAGACGAGTGTCTTATCGAATGTTGGGGCGGATTTAACTCCAGAAATTTTGCGAAAAGGGATGGAAGTCAGTAGCGCGATCGTGAGCGAACACTATTCTCAAAATAGTTTTCCTATGATTCCCTATTCTGACTTAGCCTTGCGGGGAGTACGTTATAATTTAGAGGTTCGGACTAGCAGTAAAGAAATTTGTACCCAACGGGGTTTAGACTTAGCATTAGGGGGAATTTATGATCAAGTAGCCGGAGGTTTTCATCGTTATACCGTTGATCCAAATTGGACAGTTCCTCACTTTGAAAAAATGCTCTATGACAATGGTCAAATTGTCGAATATTTAGCGAATTTATGGGCTTTAGGAGTAAAAGAAGCAGCCTTTAAACGGGGTATTCAAGGAACTGTAGAATGGTTAAAACGCGAGATGACTTCGCCCCAAGGTTATTTCTATGCAGCACAAGACGCGGATAGTTTTAGCACTCCCCAGGAGTTAGAGCCAGAAGAAGGAGCTTTTTATGTATGGAGTTATGAGGAATTAGAAAAACTCCTAACTCAAGAAGAATTTTGGGAAGTACAAGAGTATTTTACGGTGACATCTCAAGGGAATTTTGAGGGAAAAAATGTCCTTCAACGTCGTCATCCGGGGGAACTAAGTGCATTAGCAGAAACGGCATTAACCAAGTTATTTAAAGTGCGTTATGGTGACTTTCCCGATGCGGTAAAAACCTTTCCGCCCGCCCGCGATAATCAAGAGGCAAAAAATTATCCTTGGCCGAGTCGCATTCCCGCGGTAACAGATACAAAAATGATTGTAGCTTGGAATAGTTTAATGATTTCTGGGTTAGCGCGTGCCGCGGCGGTTTTGGCTAATTCTGATTATTTAGATTTAGCGACAAACGCGGCTAATTTTATTTTAGAGAATCAATGGGTAAATGGACGTTTTCATCGTTTAAATTATGATGGAAATGTCTCAGTTTTAGCGCAATCAGAGGATTATGCTTTGTTTATCAAAGCTTTGTTGGATTTACATCAAGCTAGTTTAGCGATTTCTCGTCAATTCACGCCGGAATATTGGTTAGAAAACGCGGTAAAAGTGCAAAGTGAATTTGATGATTATCTCTGGTGTATTGAATTGGGGGGATATTATAATACTTCTTCCGATAGCAGTGATGATTTAATTGTGAAAGAGCGCGGTTATACGGATAACGCGACACCCGCGGCTAATGGTGTCGCGATCGCGTCTTTAGTGCGTTTATTCTTGTTAACAGAAGACTGGGAATATTTAGAACACGCGCAAAAAGGATTACAAGCATTTGGGAGTATGATGCAAGAATCTCCCCAAGCTTGTCCGAGTTTATTAAGTGCTTTAGATTGGTATCGCAATGCTACTTTAATTCGCACGACTTCTCCACAAATTGCTTCTTTAAGTCAACAATATTATCCGACGGCTATTTATAAGCTCGCGACAGATTTACCAGAAAACGCGATCGGGTTAGTTTGTCAAGGGTTAAGTTGTCTCGAACCTGCTACCACTGAAGCGCAATTATTAGAACAATTGCAGCAAAGTCAAACGCGGGAGTAATCTCTGATAAAGCTAATAGCTATTAGTTATTAGCTTTATTTCTTTAGGATTTAGGAGTTTAGGAGAGCGCGAAGCAGCAGGCCGGCAACGGCAGGAGCAGTTCGCGCTGTTTTATTAACCACAAAGGCCGATGATGACACAGAGAAAGGAAAACCAAAGCGCGATCGCTCACCAACCAATAATTCTACACTTTTCTGTATTTAGAGATGTATAATTTCAAGATTACTTAGGGTGGGATTCATCTTTGATTTCCTCATCATCTACTTCATATAAAGCACTAAGAATCTCTTGGATTTTATCTACGGAAATATTAACTAGCTCGGATTTGGCATAAATCGTCATTAAAAAGATGATTGTCGCCTCTTTAACATGATAAATCAGTCGATAACCATAACTTTTTCCCTTCTTAATATCGCTGTTTTTCACCCTAACTTTAAACACAATATAATCGGTTCCGGGTATTTTCTTTCCGGGCAATTCTCCTGCTTGTAGTTGTTCAATAATTGCTTGAACATCAGAGCGAATATGACGATATTTTTTTGATAATAAGCGTAAGTTTCGCTTAAACTCATCAGCAAAATATATCTGAATATCTGGAATTTCACTCGGCATCAATTCCCTCCCATAATTCTGAAATGGGGTGAACTTTACCTTGTTTTATTTCCTGCCAAGCTTGGCGAAAACTATCTTCAGGCGAGGGTTGACTTTCTTCATCGGCAAAAATGGTAATCCGAACCCGATGCCCACGAAATTTTGCCGATTGAGCGAGTATTTCTTCCCAAGTTCCTTCTATTTCTAGCACGCGTGCTGTCATGGGATTGACTCCTTGAATGCTTCTTTTGATTTATTATAGCATCACTGTTTTAAGTAATGACGTTTTTTCTTAACCACAAAGGCCGATGATGACACAGAGAAAGGAAAAAACAAGCGCGTCTCGATTGTCTCTAGGATTTATTAATTAACGTCGTCAAAGTACGATCGCGCTTAATCAGAAAGAAACGGTGCAGAAGTAATCGCATTTTCCCGGCAATATTTTTGCAAAATCGCACTATTTTCTACTTCCGTCCGAAAGTTTTCCATCATCGCGATCGCTTGTTCATGTAACTCATCATAATCTTGTCTATCTAAAGGAATATGATTCCCATGAGCAATTTGATTTCTCCGGGCGAGGAGTTTTTCATCTAAAAAATTTTCTTTTGATTCATAAAAAGAGTAATCTAGGCCTAACATAGACATAATTTCTTTGAGGACAGAGGATGATAAATTAGACGTAAAAATCCGATTTTCATATTTAATATTACTTCTTTCGCCAAGTTGAGTGATAAAAAAAACCGCCACGTCATTATATATAGTGGCTTTATTGCTTTCCTTAGCCTGATCTAATTTATCCTTCATTGCCAACGCGATAAAATTATTTGAAAGTTGATTATAAGGAAGTTTTTGCAATGCCACAAATTCCAAGTAACTATTGGCGGCAAGTTTAACAAATCCCTCCCAATGTGCATAAAGAATAACAATGGCACTGCGTAGTAATACCTTCTGTTGCTCCGTTGAAATTGACTTATAAATGAGGGATTTTAATGCGGAAAGTTCTTTTCTCCGCCAGCGCAGATCATTAACAAGAGTCTCACTAAGATTCTCGGATGTGCGTATTTTCATGGTTGGAATTTCCGACGACCAAAAGGAACTAGCTCTTGTATTCTTCTTTTGGCATTACCACCTGAACCTACATATTTTGTGTAGGAATCATCTTGCCAAATATCCTTAATTTTCTCTCTGATGTTGATATTAGATATATTTTCATAGTGATAACCAATGCCCAAGGCAATTGCTTCGTAAGCCGAGACTAAAAACCCCCCTAAAAACTTATCTCTTCTCTGATCATATTTCCGAAAACTGTCACTGCCCGTTTCCTGTAAAATTTCAAAGGTTTTCTGGAAGGCTTCTGTTTCTTGCTGATAATTAAAATTTTTATCTTGAGCAAGTGCGATCATTTGATCTGTTAAAAAATCACCCAAATCTACCATTTTAATAGCCTGTGCTTCCATCTTCCTAAATACGATAAACCTTAGTAATAGCTCAATATCATATTGTTCTTCCATCAGTCTTTCACTCAGCGCGATACATTCTTGAAAATTGGCATTTTGACTTAAATCTTTTAGCCACTTGAACATCTCTTTATTCTCCATGACAAGAATACAATTTCTCATTTCCTGTCGAGTCGCAATAGAACCCCCTGTATTTAGTCTTTTAAATAATTCATATTTGGCAAGTTCATCACTTTTATTTAGTAGAATATTTGCATAAATTTTGGTTCTTTTTATCAAAAGACGCTGGGTAGGTGTGAGAGAATTTTCGGGATCGTCTGGATCATTCCATTTTTTCCCTTTCAGATCCGGTAAATACTTCGTCTCTTCCAGCTTGATTAAGGGGGAAAGAGCCTCTTGCGTCTCATGCTTGAGCTTACCCACAAATTCATATATGGTAGATAGTCTTTCAACACCATCTACATCCACAACATCCCAAACTCCATCATCACGTTGAGAAACAAAAATAGGAGGAATAGGGATACCTAACAAAATAGATTCAATAAAGCTTGTTTTTTGGCTATCACTCCAACGGAAAAAACTTTGAAATTCCGGGTGTATATCAATTTCTTGATTTTCATAAAGGCTAATCCACTCACCGATAGACATTGAATAACCATCGACTCTAATCTCTGGTCTCATGCGGTCAATTTGTTCCTGAAGTCCCATATTTTTATCCCCTAATTTACCGTGGTAGTCCCTGATAGTTTTATGTCTAATAATTCTACTATTATATCTAATCAATTAGAATTTGTCAAGTGTCATTAAAGCTAGATAAAATCGACCGGAATATCTGGAATTTCACTCGTCATCAATTCCCTCCCATAATTCCGAAAGTGGTATCGTTTGATCTGTCATTGCTTCGTGCCATCCTTGCCGAAAACACTCTTCTGCTGACTTCAATTGTTCGCGATCAGAAATAACGGTAATCCGAACCCGATGGCCGGCAAATTCTGAAGCATGGGTAAGAATTTCTTCCCAAGTTCTTTCTATTTCTAGCACGCGTGCTGTCATTGGCTTGACTCCTTAAATGCTTCTTTTGATTTATAGCATCATTTTAAGTAATGACGTTGTTTTATTAACCAAAAAGGCCGATGATGACACAGAGAAAGGAAAACCAAAGCCCGATCGCGTCTCGATTGTCTCTAGGATTTATTAATTAACGTCGTCGAAGTAGGAGCGCGATCGCTCATACCAATATTAACAAATCTCCAATATTGTAGGGGCTCTTTCACCCAGAGCTTTCTAAACCCGCCCCATCCCCACAATGAAACTCACCCTTTTTTTCTTAACCACAAAGCGCGATCGTGTTTTCCCAAAATCATCTCCAAACGAAGCCATCATTATGCTAGGGCAAAAAATAAAAAAAATTAACTCTTTTGGGATCATTTACACTACCTAAAAAATTAGAAAGAGATTTGAAAAAAAAATCTCAAATCTCCTCAAATTTTACCCAAATAATTGTTTTTGCCCCTCCTGTCTTTCCTTACCCAGAAAAATATCACGAGTCCCCTTGGGAATATAAATCCATCCCAAATCCTGTAAACGAGTCGTTAAATTAGAAATACTCACCCCTAACTCATCTCTAATTTTGTATAAATTAGACCATTTTGTTAAATCTTTCCCCTCCCTTTTCTCTTCCAAAATCGATCGCGGCATTAACAAACACCCGGCAAAATACTGGGCTTGCCATTCAATGGACGCGATCTTTGTATCCGCACCTCCACCCCGACAAACGAAAGGTTCTTCCCTTGTCTCATTGTTGCCAAAATTGCCCAGATTTAAGGTTAATTGTCGGGTAATTCCATCCGCTTCATCTTGGTTAATATGTAAGATCCAATGACCTATTTCATGGGCGATCGTTGACTCGATAAAACCCTGGGGTTTATTCAAAATTTCTTCGTTAATTTCGACTAACCTCTCCGTCGGTAAAATTCGTGCCGCGATCGCGCCTTCCTCATCAGCAGGAATAGAACTCCATAACACCCCTAAATCTAAAAAATCAGCCACCACTGATGCCTCAAATGGCCATTTCGGCGCAAAATTAGGCGTTTGTTGCATCCTCAATAACAAATCATTCGCCCGTTTTTCTATCGACTCTTTGCGATAGTATCTATAGGGCTTTAAGATACTCACCTTCGTTGGCCCCCATCCCACTAGAAGATTTTAAAGTGGCAATTTTGCTGGAAAACAAATCACGATTGTCTATGTCATAAATTTCTGAAAAGTCAAACTACTTATTTAGCAAATCACAGATAAATTACGTCACAATAAACAAGAGTTCGACTTGTCAGAAACAGCATTAATCATCGACGGAATTTTTAATCCAATTCGGATCATCCTGAATGCGACGAAATAACGCTAACATTTCCTTCGGATTTTGTTTCAACAGCGTCTCATATTGTTGCGGAATCCTTCCCGCGAGGAATATTAACTCCTCTTCCTCGATATCCAAACTCCGCGCTAACGCCCTGATCACGTCCTCCTTGGGTGCATAGTCGGCGCGATCGTTTTCCAGTTTGGACAAATAGGTGAAATCTACACGAAGTATAGATGCCAGCTCACGTTGTGAGTATGCTTTGTCCTTACGCGCATCTCGAATCCGTTTACCAAATGTCTGTGTCACGATAGTTACCCTCCTGTAAGCATTCTAGCCTTTTTTGAAGAAAAGTTCAACAAAATACTTGACGATTAAATCAACACAAGTTAGGATAGGTTTAGTTGATGAATGAGTCAACCTGCATACTCCAGTAATAGGGGTAAAAGTGGAATATAGCCCAGTAAGCACACTATATATAGTGTGTGAGGGGGAGAGTCGCGAGTAAAGGAGAACCACGATGCTGAAAACATGGACCGATACCCACTATCAACTTGATGACGAGGACTGGCTTTATATCGCGCCCCATGAAGATCAGGGTTCCGCGTCCTTAGTGTGTCCGGGTTACGCCCGTGATGGCGAAGGTTTCAGCATCCACTTCACGATCGCGCATATAAAGACGTTAGAGAAATTATTGGGAGTTTTACGCATTTTGAAAGCGCAAGAAGAAGCCCTTTTTGATGAGTATAAATATCCCGAAATTTCCTCGAATACCTATCTGATTCGCTAATCAAAATCAACAAAAAACAAAGGAAAAATACCATGACTAAGACATTAGAAAAACCGACGATTTCTGTCTTTGGTGCGAAACCGAAAGAAGCTTTACTCGTTCCCGAAATCCCCATCACGGTACGTAACAATTGTCAATCAGGACAATGGACAATTGGAGACAGCGATTATGGTTCCAAAGCATCAATAACCATTCTCAAGTTTAGCAAATTTTTCGGCAGTTTAGGACAAACATCCCACACTTTATGGGGTCAATTATGGTTTGTCTGCGAATCAGGAGAATTACCCCAAGGCGTGGTGATGGTGACTTATATCAAAAACCGCAGTTTGAATGATTTTAACCGCGTTGTTGCCTCGGTTCAAGCCCGTGGAGTGGAACCCGCTACGGGGATTTTTGTACCAGAATTTATCAAACATTCAGGGCAAAAACCTGATGATAATGGGATAGTAAAACCCATCAATTATTACGCGTTAAAATGGTCATGGAATGAGCGCACTGATTGGTCTATTTTAGAACAAGCCGCGGCGGTTTTAGCCGATCGGAGTAATCAATCTCGTATGATTGATTTAGAGAGCACTCGTCACATGATTTGTTTAGACAATTTACCGCCCCATGAAATTGCATCTTTAATGGCGGCTCATGGGGAACAACCGGAGGAAATTCACAGTTTAAATGCACAGAAAGACGCGATACTTACTTCTCGAAATACCGCGATTCTTCCTGGGGTAATTAATGTGACTGAATCCACCGCGGCTTAAATATTTTTTCTGAGTCTTTTTCGTAGTACAAGTTGATTGTTAACAGACATCTCCAACTATTGTGGCTCCGGCATTAGCCTGGGATTGACATGATTTTGGGGATATCTCTAAGGAATGAAAAATTAATAAAGTAGTGCAGGCATCTTGCCTGCTTTCCGTGATAGGCGAAACTACTAACCAAATAGTCAAGTTATTTAATTTCCATTCCTAACAAGCAGGATGCTTGTACTACTTTCTGGAGCTAGGGGCGAAGAAACCGGGTTTCTAGCTCCTTTAACCCCTGCCAATTATCATCCACAAAAAAAGCAACTTTCCCGAAGGGGATAAGGTAGAAATGTAAAGGAATTTAGTGGGTTACTAAGACAAACCTGTGCATCAGTTATAATTGTCTTATGCCCAAAACTAATTTTCAAGTTAATTCCCAAATCAACATTCTTGAAAGCAAAGGAAACCTCTATGACATTCACCGCGCCTAAAGATAGTAAAACCAAAATCTTACAATCTTTTCAGCAAATTTTAGCCGAGCGCAAAAAGATGGCTTCCAAAGTGGAAACTAAAGAGGAAGAAGCCGAAAAAGCTAAGAATAAAGAACTCTTAGAAGTGGCTTCGACTTATACCATTGATACCATTGTCAAAGGATTAGCCGATCTCCAATTAGATTTTGGTACTATTATCAATGGACTTTCCGATAAGTTAAATACCGAATCCTCCAAGTTAGACGAATTACGCAAAGCGATCGCGATCGAAACCGAACATCGGCAAGAATTACAACAAATTCGGATAGTGGCAGATGCCCTGCACATTTTAACCCAAGAGCATCAAGAAAAATTACATACCTTAGAAGAAAACGCCACTCAGCAACGAGAAATTATCGCGAAAGATACCCTAGAAAAACGCAAAGCTTGGCAAAAAGAACAAGCTGACTTTGAAACAGCTTTGCAAGAGGAAAACACCTTAATTACCAATACCCGACAAAAAGAAGAAGCCGATTATCAATATACCTTAGAGCGTCAGCGCAAAATAGAAGTCGATAACTATGAAGAAGCCAAACGGAAATTAGAACGAGAATTGCAAGAGTCCACGCGGGAAAAAGAGAAAAATTGGGTCGATCGCGAGAAATTTTTAACAGATCATCAAGCCGAATTTGCCGAAAATCAAAAGAAAGCCGAGACTTTTGAGGAAGAGTTAAAACAAGCTTACACGAAGGCGAAAGAAGAGGCGATTCAAGAAGTCACGCGTGAGGCGAAAGTGAAAGCAGATTTATTTGAGAAAGAGTGGGAGTCATCGAAACAAGGCTATGAGTTAAGAGTGCAATCTTTAGAACAAACAATTGAGAAACAGTCTCAACACATAGCAGAAATTTCAGCACAATTACAAGCCACAATGAAGCAAGCACAAGATTTGGCAATGAAAGCCTTTTCTAGCAATAAAGAATAAGGACTCTTATTTGTCACAAATAAAACTAGAGATGACGACAAATTGAACGACAATCAAGGAGAGAAAAAATGGTTAAGCGTGTCACAGATAAGAATACCAAAGCCGAAATCTTGGAAGTTTATCAACAACTTTTACAGGAAAATGAGACATTAGAAGCACAACTTCAACAAGCCGGAGTTTTTACTTCTCCATCTCAGGAAAAATCAGCACCAGTAGAGAAGAAAGAAATCACAATGGAGAGTCAAACCATGACATTTGCCACAACGGAACAAAAACGAATGCAGTCAACCATTGATAATTTAATGAAACTGCAATTAGGTTTTGGTAGTGCCGTGAGTGAATTATCAGAAAAATTGACCTCCGAAGCCTCTAAATTAGAGGAAATTCGCCAAGGCGTTTCTCAAGAAATACAACAACTAAAAGAGTTACATAATTTGGAAGAAATTCACGAAGATACCTTAGAAACTTTAATTGTACAATATGAAGAAAGTGCGAAAACTTTTGCTGAGGAGTTAGGCTCGCGACGCGAGACTGTTGAACAGGAATTAATTGATTTACGCAAAGCTTGGAGTAAGGAACAAGAAGAACATCAACGTGCTATTAAAGAACGCGATGAGACTCATCAAAAAGCCCGTCAACGGGATGAAGAAACCTATCAATATAATTTACGATTAGAGCGCAATCTTGATCTGGAACAATATCAACAACGTCAAAAGGGTTTATATCAAGAATTGCAGGAATTTCGTCAAACTCAAGAGAAAGCTTGGCAAGAACGAGAAAACACGATCGCGGAGCGAGAAAAACTCTACTCCGAAGTCAAAGCCAAAGTGGAAGAGTTTCCGAAAAAACTGGAAGAAAACATCAAAAATGGCAAACAAAACGGACAAAATATTGGTCATTATCAAGCCAAAATCAAATCCGATTTATATGGCAAAGAAGTCGAAGGGCAAAAACAATATTATGAGTTACGCATTCAAGCCCTATCACAGACAATTGAAAATCAAGAATCACGCATTATCAGTCTCTCCAAACAACTAGAAGCATCTATGAAACAAGTACAAGATTTAGCGGTTAAAGCCATTGAAGGCACATCTAATTCTAACTCTTTCCAAGCCATGAAAGAAATAGCATTAGAACAAGCCAAAAACCCCCCGAAAAATAAATAATGACAAGTAGGGTGGGTAAGACGGTGATTATTTTTTCAGCTCAGGGAAAAACTGGGGAGCCGTCTTACCCACCATCACAATATTAAAGAAGGTAGGTTAGGTGGGATTGTTTCAATTTGATACAACAATTTTCGCGAACACACTCTACATTAGAGAAAATCTGCTACTAAATTGTTCGAGTTGATACACAATTTTCGCGAACACACCCTACATTAGAGAAAAAAATCAAGAGAATTTTTCATAATATATAGATAAGATTATCCTGCCCTTTGCATTAATTGAGAAAACATGAGACAATAGGAATGTTACGAAATTTAAAGCTTCACGAATGACGATAATTATTCTCAGTGTAGCCAGTTTTGTTGCTTGGTTTATCAGCACCCTTGCTGGTGGCGGTAGTCCCATGATTTTGATTCCCCTTGTCAATATGCTATTGGGCCCCACCGCGATCGCGCCTGTGATCACCGTTGGGATGTTGATGGGAAACTCCCAGAGGACTTGGTGTTTCTGGCGATCGATTGATTGGAAAGTGACAGCATGGTATATCCCCGGCGCGATCGCGGGTGCGGTACTGGGAGCCTATACCATTACCCAAATCGATTTAGAATGGCTAGAATTAATGATTGGATTATTTCTGATCATAACAGTTTTGAGCTTCCGGTTTGGGAAAAAAGAACGCACATTTAATATGAATCTTTGGTATTTTTTACCAATAGCTTTTTTCCATGCTTTTTCATCGGGATTAATTGGTAGTACCGGACCGATAACGAATCCATTTTATCTCAATTATGGTTTAGTCAAAGAAACAATGGTGGCGACAAAATCTTGTAATGTAGTTATCATCCATATTGCCAAAATAATTTCTTATATATCCTTGGGTATGTTTACACCAAAATTTTTCATGTATGGATTATTAATTGGCATCGCGTCATTTCCCGCGAATTTGCTCGGACAAAAGTTTTTAGCAAAAATGAATGATCAACAATTTCGCCAATTAGTCTTTATTCTCATGGGAATAACCGGAGTTTGGATGCTGTGGCAACAACGTCAACTGTTAGATATTGGACAATGGATTTATTAAGATTTGCTTGTAGTTATAGGGTGGGTAAGATATTGAGATGATGCTTTCTGCTATCACCATCTTACCCATACACAATTATGTGTAGTCGGTTTAAATTTCCCAAATAAACTCCTGTAAACGCAGAGGAATTTCAATGATAAATTCCGTTCCTTTACCCGGAGAAGACTCACAACGCAAAGAGCCTTTATGCTGATCCACGATAATTTGATAACTAATGGATAACCCTAAACCAGTCCCTTTTCCCACAGGTTTAGTCGTAAAAAAAGGATCAAATAACCGTTGTTTTATCGTCTCTGTTATTCCCATTCCATTGTCCGAGATCCTAATCATAACACGGTCAGGATGAGATTGTTCTGTTTTAATAGTAATCTGACTAGAATGGAGAGGAATTTTCTTTTTTTCCCGTTGCTGGTTATCACAATCGATCGCGTCAATAGCATTAATCAGAATATTCAGAAAAACCTGATTTAATTGCCCCGGATAGCATTCAACGAAGGGCAAATTTCCATACTGTTTGATAATTTCAATCGGTGGATAATTGAATTTGGGCTTCAACCGATTTTGCAAAATTAATAATGTGCTATCAATTCCCTCATGGATATTAACAAGTTTCATATCACTTTCATCCAAGCGAGAAAAATTGCGTAAGGAAAGCACAATTTCTAAAATGCGTTGGGCCCCCATTCTCATCGAAGATATTAATTTGGGTAAATCTTCTTTGACAAATAGGAAGTCAATATTTTCCATATATTCTGGAATATCTGGATGAGGTTGGGGATAATGTTTCTGATAAAGACTAATTAAATATAATAAGTCTTTCAGATATTGATTCGCATGATGGAGATTACCATAAATAAAATTAACCGGATTATTAATTTCATGGGCAACACCCGCAACTAATAAACCTAAACTTGACATTTTTTCCGTTTGAATGAGGTGAGTTTGTGTTTTTTTTAGTTCTTCTAATGTTTGCTCAAGTTGTTGAGATTTGACTGTCTTTTCTGTAACAACTTCTTCAATATTTTCTGTATAACTTAGTAAACTAAGTACATAAAGCAGAACTACGCTTGTCAGAATTAAACCACAAATTAAAGTAATTAAGCCGCGCCAATGTTGTTGTGTTTGTCTATATTCAGGAGTGAGAAAAAATTGCAGTAACCATCGGCGATCACCAATATTTAAAATACGAGAGCAACCACTTCCATCGGGGCAATCCGCTTTTTCTCCTAATGACAAACTTTTAGCACGATTCGGATCGACAATAATTTGTTGATTTTCACCGTGATAAAAAGCGATAAAATTCTGACTATCAGAAACCATTGCATCTTCAATATAGACATTAATTAAGTTAAGTTTAGCCTCTTGTACCGCGGTGCGGATAAGGGGAGCAACCAGAAAAACTCCGATGTTAAAACCTTTCAAATTTTCCTCTTCTAAAGGATCTGATTTTGTATGTTTTTGGGGTGAATTATTAAAAACAGGAAAAATAACTAAAAAACTCGACTGTTTTTCCTGGGCGGAAAATTCAGGACTCGTTGTAATTAATTCACCACGTTCAACAGATTTCTGTAAAGGAATCTGATACGCAGGAATAGAAGCCAAATCTAAACCTAAAATATCTTGATTTCCCCAATGGGGAATTAGATGAAAAATCGGAAAATATTTAGAGGAGCTTTCTGCTTTGATTATCTCTCCCCCCTGTGTTTTTTCTTGAATTTGAAAAAAAGGATGATTTGGCGTTTTTCCTAAATTCTCATAGAGAAAACGCTCTTCATTCGCCACACGAGGAACCCACGCGATCGCCTTTAAACTAGAATAACGATAAAGAAAAGACTGAACAAAACTCTGTAATTTTTCTTCCTTAACATCCTCCGATGTACTATACAAAGTACCCACAGTCCGCACAACTTCCAAACTAGAATTAACATCTTTTTGGATATTAGTGGCAATTTGATCAAGTTGCTCTTGTAGTTGTACCTGCTGCATTTTCTCTTCCCAATGATACACCTCTAGGGCTGCGATCGCGGATACCCCTACACCCGCGATCGTTGTCAATACCGCGAGAATTGAACGACGATATCTCAGTAATATATTGGGAACCGAAATACGATCGCTTCTAGTTTTCGGGACTGACTCACTCTCAAATCCCCAAAATTGTAATCTTGATAACACTGATTTAGAGATGGACATACTATTAACTACGGTTACTCTATCGAATTACTGTTGTATATTGCTCATCCTAGCTGATTTCGAGGAAAAAATCAAGAGATTTTGGCGGATATTTAAACAAAGAAGGGGAGGTTCGACGGTCAAAAAAACATAAATATACCATAATCTCGAAGAGATAAGCAAAAAAAAGATCCGAGTCAAATGCCCCATTATCGGCAAAAAATGTATCCGTTGTATCATCAAGTAAAGCGAAGTTAATCAACGGTTTAATATAGGGATTTTCGTCACGGATATAAGTGAAAAAACCACCAATTTGTTTTCACAAAAAAACATAAATCTGTGTTCATCACTATCTGCGTTTATCTGCGTTTATCTGCGGTTTCCCCCCAAAAAATTGAACAATTTGATCTCAAGGGAATGGGGAAGAGATAAAAAGTGCGCTCTTTATTGTATTGTGGCAACGCTTGATAATGATCGTAATCTTTGGCCCTAGGGGATTTGAGAAGTGGCTATTACGTTGAATAAAATCAACAATTAGCGAAAAATATTACAGCGAAACTCGGTGATATTTGTTTAAATTGACATCTGTTAGGGAGACGTTGCTCCCTTTGGTATAACCATAATGGACAGACGATCGCGCTCTTTTTCCCAAAAAAAAGCATTAATCAAATTTAACCTAAATTTTACGGAAAAAAGGCTCACGGTGTTGTTAGCTTGCTCATACAGACAGATCAGACACAAGACATCTAATCTGAAAATGTTATGCTTCTATGTAACTTTATCAAAATTTGAGGAGTGAATTATGGTGCAAACCCCTTCCCGTCAACAAACTTACCCTCTAAGTGCTCACGCGATACAATTAGCACAAACCTTAACCTTACCCAATACTCCCCTCTTCGGGACAGATGGTATTCGAGGTAAGGTGGGAGACTTACTCACCGCGTCCCTCGCGTTACAAGTCGGTTTCTGGGCTGGAGAAATCCTACGGGAAAACGCGGGCAAAACTGCGCCGATTATCTTAGGAGAAGATAGCAGAAATTCTAGTGAAATGTTATCAAGGGCTCTCTCTGAAGGCTTGACAGCCGCGGGGTTAGAGGTGTGGAATGTGGGGTTATGCCCGACTCCTTGTGTTTCTTTTTTAACAAGTGTTACGGATGCGATTGGGGGAGTAATGATATCCGCTTCCCATAACCCCCCAGAAGATAATGGGATTAAGTTTTTTGGCAAGGATGGGACGAAATTACCTACCGCGTTACAGGAGAAAATTGAGGCGGGTATTCGACAGTCTGGTAATTTATCTATTATCGGTGAAATCACTTCTCATCATCATCGGCGTCCGGAATTAGTAGAAGAATATGCAGAGTCTTTACATCGTCCGATCGCGTCTGAAATAAGTTTAAAAGGAATGCGAATAGTTTTAGATTTAGCCTGGGGAGCCGCGGTTCAAATTGCCCCAAGGGTATTTCGAGAAATGGGTGCGGAAGTGATTTGCTTACACGATCAACCCGATGGCGATCGCATTAATGTTAATTGTGGTTCGACTCATTTACAATTATTAAAAGACGCGGTAAAATTCCATAACGCGGACATAGGTTTTGCTTTTGATGGTGATGCCGATAGAGCTCTGGCGGTTGATCATTTAGGTCGTCCTATTGATGGTGATTATATTCTCTATTTGTGGGGTCGTAAATTACGTCAAAAAGGAATGTTACCGGGGGATTTAATTATTTCAACGGTGATGGCAAATTTAGGCTTTGAGAATGCTTGGAAAGCTTTAGGATGTGAGTTAATTCGGACTCCTGTGGGTGATCAATATGTACATGGAGAAATGAAACGCACCGGCGCGATGTTAGGAGGGGAACAGTCCGGTCATATTCTTTGTCCCCATTATGCTATTACTGGTGATGGTGTCTTAACGGCTTTACAGTTGGCGGTATTAGTGAAAGAGTCGGGTTTTTCTTTGGCCGAATTAGTTGATCAAAGTTTCCAAACTTATCCTCAATTGTTAATTAATGTGCGGGTAGAAGACCGAGAAAAACGTCTCAAATGGCATGAGAATGAAAAATTACAAAACGCGATCGCCCATGCCACAAATAATATGGGAACAGAGGGACGAGTATTAGTTCGTGCTTCGGGAACGGAGCCTTTAATTCGTGTTATGGTTGAAGCCTCTTGTGGAAATTTAGTTAAAGAATGGGCCGATCATTTAGTATTAGCTGTACAGCAACATTTAGGAGTTTGAGGGTAATGGGTAATAGGTAATAGGTGATGGATGAGGGGTGTTAGTTTTTCAGGGAGCATCCCATTTTGGTAAATTGGTAGTGCAGTGGAGCATCTTGCTCCCTGTTAGCTCCCTAGGGAGCAAGATACTCCCCGATCGCGTTTTTTTTGCGACATTGGGATGCTCCCGTTTTTCAGCTAATACCTATCACCTATAATACCTATTACCTATTACCTATTACCTATTATCAATGAAATCTAAACAAGCCGCGATCGGACTCGGTAGTAACTTAGGAGACTCTCTGACTATCCTCAAAACTGCCCTAGATATCTTAAATAATACCCCTGGAATTGTTATTAACTCGATATCAAGCTGGTATCAAACGGTTCCTATTGGGCCTCCCCAACCTAATTATATTAATGGGTGTGTATTGCTAGAAGTTCAACAAACTCCCCAAGAATTGTTAGAAATTCTCCTAGGAATTGAAACACAATTAGGTCGAGTACGACAGGAACGATGGGGGGCGAGAACTCTCGATTTGGATATCCTCTTAATTGATGATTTAATCTTAAATACTTCTAACTTAGTCATTCCCCATCCCGCGATGACGGAACGTTGTTTTGTCTTAGTTCCTTTGGCGGAAATTGCCCCTCATTGGATACATCCGGTGATGGGTAAATCTATTTCAAGTCTCATTAATACCATCAATATTTCTGGCGTAAGTCCTATTTAAGTTATCACAAGTGCTGAGGCCAGAAACCCTATTTCTAAGGACACCGATTGATCTATAATAGAAAAATATTAACCTTAATGTCTTTATCACCAATGGAACTAGGTCAAGAAAGCCCAGAAATTTTAAAGCAACGTCTGTTTTATGCGGGACGCAAATTTAATTATGAAGTCTCTCGCCTGCGTCTTCCTAATGGTGCAGAGGGAGAATGGGAATGTGTGCGTCATCCGGGGGGTGCGCTGGCGGTTCCTGTTACAAATGATGGTAAATTAGTGCTTTTAAGACAATATCGTTTTGCGGCACAAGGACGACTTTTAGAGTTTCCCGCGGGAACTGTAGAAGTCAATGAAGATCCGGCACAAACTATTACACGGGAAATCGAAGAAGAAACGGGTTATCGTGCTCAGAAATGGCAAAAGTTAGGGCAGTTTTTTCTCGCGCCTGGTTATTCGGATGAGATTATTTATGCGTTTTTAGCACAAGATTTGGAGAAGTTGGAAAAACCACCGCAACAGGATGAAGATGAGGATATGGAAACGGTTTTATTGACACCAGAAGAGTTAGAAAAGGCTATTTTGGCGGGTGAACCCGTGGATGCTAAATCGATCGCGAGTTTTTTCCTTGCCCGTCCTTTTTTGAAGTAATTTTCTTTGTTGGTTGGCTTGAGTCATTGAGTAGGGACACGGCACTGCCGTGTCCCTACTTTTGGGTGAGAAGGAAACAGCCCCCCCTAGCCCGCCCTGTAGGAGGGGTTGGGGGGATCTAATTTCCCGAAACCAGGTGAGAGAATCCATCCTAAATATCTCTAGGATTATTAGGATCTCCAAATACTCCCGATCGCGTTTCTTTGAGAAATCCACTATAAGCTTCCATACCATGTTCACCAATATCTAACCCGGCTAATTCTTCTTGTGGACTAACTCGAATGCCTAATGTAAATTTCAAGATACTCCAAAATAGACTTGTCAAAAATACCGTCATTCCGGCAACCGAAATAATACCGAGTAATTGTATTCCGAATTGACTGAAATTACCACCGACAAGGATGCCTTCCAAGGGGCCTATTTTATATAAACCAGTATTGTCCCCTTCGGCAAATAAACCTACCGCGAGAGTCCCCCAAATTCCACCCACTAAATGAACAGATATTGCTCCTACCGGATCATCAATTTTCAGGCGATCGAAGAAGGTAACGGCAAAGACGACTAAACATCCAGCAATACTACCAATAATCGCGGCATTGGGAAGATTAACCCAGGCACAACTGCCAGTGATTCCCACTAAGGAAGCTAAAATACCATTAATAATCACGGTTAAATCGGGTTTTCCTAAATACAACCAGGAGACGATTGTCGCGATTATTCCCCCAAAAGCCGCGGATATATTTGTGGTTAAGGCAATATGCGCGATCGCGTTAGGTTGTAAAGCCATTGTCGAACCCGGATTAAAACCAAACCATCCTAACCATAAAATCAAACATCCTAAAGTCGCGATACTCATATTATGACCTGGGAGAGCATAGGTTTCTCCCTCTTGATATTTCCCTAAACGAGGGCCGAGAAAAATTGCTCCCATTAATGCCGCCCATCCTCCCACAGAATGAACAACTGTAGCTCCGGCAAAATCGCGAAAACCAATTTTCGCTAACCATCCACCACCCCAAATCCAATGGCCTGTAATAGGGTAGGCTATTCCTATTAATAAAAGACTAAAAATGAGGAAGTTAATAAATTTAATTCTCTCCGCGACGGCCCCGGAAACAATAGTTGCCGCGGTTCCCGCAAATACTAACTGGAAAAAGAATTTAGCTTTTAAGGGTACTCCAGTCCAACTTAAGGCTTGAAAAATACCTTGATAAGCCTCTCCCGTCGCGGGACTATTATCAACTATATTTCGCAGAAAAAAACCGCCACTGGTTCCGATAAAGTCATTGCCATTACTAAACATTAAGGCAAAACCACAGGTAAAAAAGGCGACGGTGGAGAGGGCAAAAACTATGAGATTTTTGGCTAAGACATTAACCGCATTTTTCTGACGACAGAATCCCGTTTCTAACATACAAAAACCAGCATTCATAAAGAATACTAGCATCGCGGTGATTATTACCCAAAGGGTATCTAATCCTACTTTTAATTCTTCCAGGGTGAGGGGAGCGTTTTCTGGGAGGGGACTCTCCGACGCGATCGTGCTGACTCCCCATCCCAAGACGATAAAAACCGAGAATAAGATAGAGAATTTCCCCCTATAGCCTAGCCGACTCAGAGACTTTAGGAATTTCGGGAAAACAGGGGTAATCGTAGATAATAAACTGTTATGTTTGAGAGTTTTTTGTCTTTTTTTAAGACGGACTCTCTTCGAGGGAAATACAATTTTAGACATTTTAAGTGATTTATCACATATTGAGTCTCTTATTTCACAGAACTATGGTAACAGAGTTCTGTATTCATTAATACAAATTTCTCAAAACTGGGGTGTAAAGGTTCTCATACCACGTTTTAAAATTTATGCGACATGCGCGATCGTGTCTCTATCCTCTCATCGGACATTACCATTGTCGCAGTTTTTTTTATTGTATAACCACAAAGGCACAAAGGACACAGAGGAAAGAAAATAGAAAAAATGTCCACTATTCTTATCAACCTCAAAATGAGCGAAAATTCCCCCTTTGTGTCCTCTGTGCCTTTGTGGTTTGATCGGGAGCGGACTTTTTTCAAAGAATATAAATAAAGGGATATTGCGGAACAAAAATAATCACGATCTCTTAGAGATGCCAGGATAAATGTCAAGACTCAATCACCTTTAATTTACTGGTAAGATTGAGACTTTCTAACTCTTTTTTAATAATTTCTTTGTCATCACTATTACCCCTGAGATTAATTGTAATTTTACTTTCATTTGACGAAAGAGTTATGTAATCATTTTCATTAGGTAAGAAATAGTCGATATTAATTCCTATCCTATCATTAGGATGACACTCCCGTGAAGAAGAGTCATTCGTTATTCGTTTAGGGAGTGATCTTGTCGTTAAAATCTTTTCAACTAACAAAGATTCGGATTCACATATTTTTTGATGCTCATATTTTTCAGTGATCTTATTTTCTTTGGAAACATAAGGATACAATTCTGCTTTAGCACTATATTGAAGGGGTAAAATAATAAAGCCATTTTTCGCTTCTTTCGCGATTTTTAGCTGAGGAATACTGACATTGTAGGGAGTCAATAAAATTCCTTGAAACTTAACTTTAAATTTCTCTTGAAATTTTTTAGGTAAATGCTGAAATATTTCTTGTTTTAAACGATCTCTAAAGGATACAATTTGTTCAATTCCATGCTCTAAAGAGTTTTTATTTGTACCTTTCATCTCAATAATAGTAAAGATGCAAGAATTAGGATTAATATAAAGAGACATATAATCTGGTCGTTTTACCGTATTAGGTTTTATCAGAGGATCTTTTCTGCGGTCGATTTCAAATAAAATACATATAGAATCTTGACGGGAATCTAAACTTATACGAAAATGTACTCCACTTTCCTTGGGAGCCTCTCTTTTTTGTCGCGCACAAAACACTAAGAGGTTTTCTAGGAAATTAAAATTGTTCCAGTCTAGTTTATCTGGTTTTTTCTGTAAGATTTTTGAAAGATTATTCATCCGTTTCATCGTAATTTTTTTCTCCCGCTTCATAAATTTCAAAAAACTTTTGCTGAAGATCACGGGAAACATCACTTAAGGTGTCCCATCTGATCCCATAATCAGGATCTTTCAAGGAGAGTAGTTTATTTTTTTTCATTTCATAAGCACTTACCTGATCCATTGATAAAAAGGCTCTATCATCCTGTAAATAGAGAGATGAAGACTGACGTTTCAATATCTGAGAATTTTGATTATTACCATTAACTAAATTGTTGAGGTGAGCCATAATATATGGGCTATGTGTTGTGAGTAAAACTCTGACACCAAGATTAACAAGAATACATAAAGCTTCCAGAAGCTTTGCTTGGGATTCTGGGTGTAAGTTCATCTCTGGCTCATCTATCACTAGAAAGTCACCTTGACTCGCCCGAAACCTTAAATATAAAAGTAATGGGGCAAGTTGTTTGATAGAAGATGAAGCATTATATAGATCGATTTCCATACCTTTTTTTACGGCTACCTTAATCTCTTTTCCGCCGAATTTAGTAGGTTTTAAGTTAGTCTTGTTGTTGTTTTGTAATTCTTTTTCAATGAGAGCAGCTAAGGCATGAAATTCATTGTTGCTGTGGGAATTATTTACCGTTGTTTCTTGAAGTTCTATGTCAGTTAAAAAATCCAAAAAATCTTCTACTGGTTCTGGATAACGGATATCTCCTTGTTCCCTCAGTAAGTCAATTTGTCTTTGTGAGCTACTAAGAGTTAATAAGAGTCTTTGGTTTTCTTTCAGTAGTTTGTATCGCCTATTTGCCAGCATTTTATAGGTATTAATAAAGGCATTTCGTTCCGCAGGGAAAGAAAATGGCTTGGCAAAAATATTTATTTTTACAAGCTGTATAAAGGCTGCTGGACTAAAAAAGATGCGCTTGGAATTTACTAAATTTTCTTCATTTGTGTTTATACTGATTTCTTCATCTCTCGGTTGAATTGGCAAAAGGAAATCATTTTTTTCTCGACTAATGTTAAGCAGAGTTTGAGCCGTCACACAACAAGAATCTTCCCCAATTATTTTATGGATGGCATCTTCTACTTCGCTCCGAGAAATTATCAGTTCAAATGATGTTTTTGAGAAAATTTTACGGCGGGAATCTTGAAAAAATGATTCTAAACTATTTCCTTGAAAATTTTTGGCTGTCGCTTCAGCATCTCTCACAAAAAAATCAAGCAATTTATCATTTATTTTCAGTGAGCCGCTACCATCATCTTCCTCTTGAATTTCTGAGCTATCAAAAGTCTTAGATAGACTCCTGGCACGCTGCCACAAGCCATAGATGGAGTATGCGAGATAGGTTTTGCTTGAGTTATTCGGACCAATAATTACTGTCAGAGGACGCAATTCTAGCTCTGTTTCCTTAATACCGCCTAAGTTGTAAAACTTGATTTTCATTTTGCGAGTAAAATATGCCTAGTAAAAATATTATAAAGCCGTTTTGCTATATTATAACCCCAGTTGCGATTTATCAATGACCGATAAGAAACCGAGTTTCTCCCTTGATCGCGCTATTATGCGTATTACGATACCTCTTTCTGGGGTTAATAGGGGACTGATTAAAACCCGTACCAAAACAAAAGAATACCGAAAAATAGTTTATTAAAAATAATCCCTAGTCAAAGACTCATTAAGTCCTTTTTCACGAGTCACCATTAAGCGATTCATATATTGTAAAATAATGTCTCTTTGCTCCAAATTAAGATTATAATTTTCTTCAACATTTTTATCAAAAAGCGGACGCTTTCTGAGCAACTCATAATCCCTATTATTAACCGACTCTTGAGTTAATAAAATTGAGTCCTCTTCCGATGGTAACAAACCTAGGGGCAATTCTCCCTCTAATAACCTCAAAATCCTTTCAGAAGACGCGTTAGTATTAATTCCCCGTTTTTCTAAACGTTGATGAATCTCTCTCAAACTGAGACTTTTTTCGCCAAAAATCGTGAACAATTCTCCCAGGAAAAAATAATCATTATTGTATTGTTGATTGGCTAAACTCATAATTCTAGGATAAAGAGGCAAACTCGCCAACCCTAACGCGACTTGTGCCGGAGAATTTTGCATTAAAATTGCATTCGGTAATTTTTGACGTAACCAACGCCCGATCGCGCCTAAAGCAGAAGTCCCCCCAGTCAAAATCCCTTGATTAATCGCAACCGTCGATATTCCCACCTGACTTAATAAATCATTTAATTGTCGATTTAACTGTTGAATAAAAGGCACTAAAACCTTAATTTCAATATCCCGTCGTTTCACATCCCAACGATGTTTCCCAATTTTTAAAGTAAAAGTATCCTGTTGGGATAATCTCAATTTTAAATATTTAGCCGCCTCTACTAAAGCTAACCCAAAAGGAGAACTTTGTAACCATTTTTGCAATTGATAACGAGCCCCTAAATCAGGATAACCCGGACGGGGTATATTATCCCAATAACCAAATAATTCATCCTTCATTAACACTTGACAAATAATATCCTGTTCGATCGCGTTTCCCCCATAGGCAAAACTAGCACAATGAAAATGGGAATAGGATAAATTTTCCTGGGGATTTTCCGGTAAATCAACTAAAGCTAACTCGATCGTGGTTGCCCCCGCGTTTATTACCAGAGTTCCCCCTTTTAAAGGGTTTTTCGTATTTTTATTGTGACTAAGTTCCGAAAGTAAAGACGCGATCGCGTCTTCAATCAGAAAAATTTGTCCAACCTCTTTCACCAATCCCGTAGCTAAAACCGCTTCCTTCAAATTAACTTGATAAGCATGACTCCACCCCAGGGGAAATCCCATAATTACACCCTCCAAATTTTCGAGAGCATAAACAAGAGTTTCCCCATCTAACTGATCATCAATGGATAAGATAGAAAAACTAAAACTCCGAGGATTTAAAGTATTTAATAACACCTTAATAGCTTCCACAAAAGCAATTAAAGGTAAAGAATATCCCTGAGTCCATTGTAACAAAGGTTCATATTTTTCGGGAAGATCATCTAATCCATCTAAGTAGGAAGTAGCCGCGGTTGTATTATAAGGGATCGCAATTTTTAAAGGCTCTTTAAAATTTTGTAAACAAAAAGCTTTAATATCTCCCGTTTTGACAGGATAACCAACCCCTAAAACCGGAGGCAATTTATCAAACTTCTCCTCAATTTTTAACTGTAGTACCGAAGGTAAACGATCATTAATAAGGGGAGGAGAAACCGCAAAATTATCCCGATCTTTGGCCGAAACTTGCCACGCGAGGGGATAAACTTCCCCATTACTTGAATTTAACAGTGTCGCAGAAATTCCTGTAGCACCAAAATCAATCCCTAAATACCAATTTGCCAAGGAAGGCGCAGTGGTACTAGAGACAGAGAGGGTGTCAGGGCTAACTAGAGAATTATCCATAGATGTCTCCCATCTCATCAATTTATTTGAGAGTAATAGGTTTAGTTTCGGCTTCCGTTAAATTATCTAAAATGTCTTCCAGAGTCATACTATATTTATCAAAATCTAATTCGGAACTGTCTAAGTTAGAAATAACATTAGTAAAGTCAGAATTAACTTTTGTGGGAATTTCGATCTCCCCCGATTCCTCTAACGTGAATTGCAGGGCTACTCCCAAGGGAGGTGTATTGGAAATATCCGCAAATAAATCCTCTAAAGTAGTAACTTCGATTACACTGCTGCCCGTCGTGGTTTCTACTTCCTGGTTTGGGGTAAACTCTTCGTCAATTTCCGGCGTAAAACCTTCAAAGCTATCAATAATTCCCGTAGCCTCTAATCCCTCCAAACTATACAAATCGTCTTGTAATAATTGTAGGGTACTGGTATCTAAAAGCAGAGCTTGTTCGGCTTCCAAATCAGTAACTTCTATGGGTAATAAATTTTCGTCAGCCGAAGCAGGCTCAAAGAAGTCATCCGTCAGAGACTCTAAAGAACCAGAAATATCTGAGTCGGCATTCTCCTCATAAATTATTTCTTCTTTAATGCTATGGGTACGAATAGAAACCCCGACACTAGAGGTTTCTGGAGGTGTCGTCTCTCCAAAAAGATTATCTAAATCAACTTTTTTAGAGTCTTCGGAACTTGGGACTCGTGGTGAAGGTGCTTCCCAAGAAGCATTTTCTATAATATCGAAATCATTACCGGTTTTGGCAAAGAAATTCTCTGTGTCTAAAGAGATATCAGCCAACTCGTTATTGGTGAGAAATTCCGAATCTTGCGCGATCATAAAATCGTCCAAAGACTGAGAAGTTTTATCCCACCCAGAGGGAGACTGGAAACGGTGAGTCGATCGCGCCTCTAAGTCTTCGACGGAGGGAGTATATTCTTCTGGAGTCTGTGTCTGACTCGGACTAAAAAGACGTTGATAAAGATCATCCATCTCTTCTTGCTTCTCTTCGAGAGAGTCATATACCTCAACCGGAGTCGGGGGAGAGGGTAATGGGATCACAGCAGGGGCAGAAACGGAACGAGAAACAGGGGGATGCGCCGAGACTTCTGTTCCCGCGTAGGGTAATTTATCGGGCTCCGGAAGTGGAGTTTCTGTAACAGGAAAGGGAGAAGCTTTCTCTTTCTCTTTCTTTTTCTCTTTCTCTTTAACAAGAGGTGGGGGTAATTCCTGGGGGTGAGCCACTTCTTGGGGCAGAGATTGTTCCGTGGGATGAGTTTCGAGGGTTGCTTCTTGGGGGATCACCTGCACATAAGAAGAAGCCTCACGTCCCAATTCCGCGGCCAAATGATTAACCAACGCGGCAAACATCGCCTCACCCTGTTGTCCCAGGGTGTGCATTCGTTCTAAACCTTGAGATAAGGATTCTTGATAACTTTTAAGATTACGTTGCAGAGCTTCAAAAACAACCTCGAGATTAGAGTCGAGTGTCATTAAGAGGCGATCGCACTGAATTTGCAACAGCCGCATTTGTTCCAAACGCTGGGCGGGGGTAAGCAGAGGTAATTCTCCATGCCCAGTCGCCTGTTGTCCTTCACCCACGGTTAACTCACCAGAAGTTGACGTAACTTGCGTAGATAATTCCGAGCCACTGGTAGCCGCCAAGAGAACACTATTAAGGACACGAGTCTCTAAATTGGCGAAATTTTCCGTAACATTAGTGGTTAAATGACTTTCCAGACGATTCATCAAAGCCTGTAAAAATTCCCCAATCACCTTTTGCTGATGGGACTGCTGTTGAGCCAAAGACTGATGATACTGCCGTCGAGCCTCAAGTTGCTTAATTTCTGTTAATAACGCCTGCTGCTCCTGTCGGAGAGCCTGTATATCCGAGTGAAACGCGCCCGTCAGACTAGCCCGCAGTTCTTTCATCTCCGTCGCGACCGTTTGTACAATTTGTTGAGAGACAAACTGTTGATTAAAATCTGCGCTATTACCCGCGATCATCGGGATCGAGAGAGGGGCTGGAGTGGCAAGTTCTTGTTCCAGAGATGCCAAAAAATCACGAACACGCGCTAGAACTTGACGTTGCTGAGTTGTTGCCACAGAAGCCACCCAAGGCAAACGGGGACTGGGTTTACTCAGAACCTCGTCAATTTCACTAATGATTGCTTGAATTTGAGCCGTTTGAGAATTCAAGGGAGGAACCTCTGGGAATGCCGTTCACGAAGACAGAATCTTGAGTCGTGGGGACACGATTCCATCAAAAATAGGGGACTTTCCTAAATAGGGGACTTTCCGATGCTGTTAGCACCCGGAAAAAAGCCTTTATTTGACATTTTATCATAAGACCTTACCGCAACTGTGGAACGGCGCACCTAAATGTGCGGTATAGTCGTCAGAAGGTCAACGATCAAGATTTTACCTATAATAACGGTTTATCGTCCATTTTAGGGGATATCCTAAACATAACCCAACAGGTGGTTATTTTTTGTCCCTCTATTGGCCTATCAGGTCTATTTCCCTGTGTCATGGTGAATGTCCCAGAAATTTGGTGGCTCAATATTTTTGGCATGATTAGACATGAGGGAGGGATAAAAATACCTTGAAACCATCAACTTTTCCCAACCCTGATGTGATAAGTTACCCTCTATGTCTGAGAGCTTTGGCACTCTATAACCTATTTATTAATACGATGATATCATTATGGATGACCGCTTCAGTTCCCGGGATTCTCAACCTAATATTACTCAATTAATCGCGGCCACGCCTTTTTTTGCCGGGTTGCCCGAAAGTGTGATTGAGAAGGCTACTGCCCATGTTGTGAGCCGTAGTCATCCCGCAAATCAGGTGATTTTGCTCGAAAATGACTGGGGAAGTTCTGTCTATTTTATTTTGGATGGTTGGGTGAAAATTCGCACCTATAACCTTGATGGAAAAGAAGTTACTCTCAATATTTTAGGCAAAGGTGAACTCTTTGGGGAAATGGCCGCGTTAGATGAGTCTCCTCGTTCTACTGATGTTATTACTTTGGCCCCCACTTTAATTGGTAATATGCCTGCCCAAGATTTTGTCCAGTTAATTCATACTGAACCTTTGGGGGGTATTCGTTTAGCTCAATTGATGGGGAGGCGTTTACGTCAAGTTAACCGTCGTCTGCGTTTACGCGAGTCCGATAGTACCTCTCGTGTCGCGGATATTCTTTTGTTTTTGGCCGAGGGCCAAGGTAAACAGTTAAAAGATGGTGTGATGGAAATTCCTAATTTACCTCATCGTGAATTAAGCAGTTTGAGTGGGCTGGCACGCGAAACGGTGACACGGGTTCTTAGTAAGTTGGAGAAAAAGAATGTGATTCACCGCGATCGCGATATTCTATCTATTCCTGATGTCCACGCGTTGGAGCGTCTCTTGGTTTGATCTTCTCCATTCACAAACCCCTGGGGGTAAACACTTAGTAAAATTACATGAGTTTTGAGATAAATTATGACTTTCCATAAAATTTTTGTCGCCCTCGATCGCTCCCAATTAACTGATCAAGTGTTTGAGGAAGCTTTAGAGTTAGCCCAAATGTTTCGGGCGCAATTGCGTCTATTTCACAGTCTATCAACTCCTAGCTTGACTGATATGGGTTTATCAATTCCTGTGGATTTAGGCATGAATGCTGAGTTATTGACTCAAGCTTATTTAGTTGAACAAGAGCGGATCGCGAAGGAACGCGAAGAGGGAGAAGCTTTGTTACAAAAATATTCGACTCAAGCAATTGGGCTAGGAATTTCTACTGAATTTGCACAAAAGGAGGGAGGGGAAACAGGTCCAACTATTTGTGAGGAGGCTCAACAATGGGGGGCTGATTTAATTATTGTGGGAAGGCGGGGACGCACGGGTTTAGCCGAGATTTTATTGGGTAGTATTAGTAATTATGTCTTACATCATGCTCATTGTTGTGTGTTAGTGGTACAAAATTTGCCTAACTAACTCTAAGAGTTCATTATCCCTAATTTTTTATTTTTAAGACGCGATGAGTGATTTGGAAAAGGCGAGTTTTGTTCCTAAGACTGATGCTTCTGATGATCAGCAAGAGTCTTCTCAAGTTGATTCAGGGCAAGAGCCACCTTCCCGAAAAAATAATGTGGAGAAAAAAACTCCTTTAGGTGGGGAAAATGCCGCGGCTTTGCGAATGGTGGAAACTGCTTTTTTTGCCAGTACCGCGAGTTTAATTTGGCTGGTTAATTATTATTTCCCTCTTGGGCCCTTACTCCGCATCTTTTTCCCGATTCCTATGGCTCTTATTTATCTACGCTGGGGACATCGTGCCGCGTGGATGTCCGCGTTAGTTTCGGGATTATTATTATCTGTTCTCATGGGACCGACTCGCAGTATTTTATTTGTGATTCCCTTTGCTGTATTAGGGGTTTTACTTGGGGGACTGTGGCGGCGTAAAGTTAAATGGTCGATCTCGATTTTTTTAGGCTCTTTTGTCGGCGTGTTTGGTTTCTTTTTTCGCTTTTGGTTACTTTCTATTTTATTAGGAGAAAATCTTTGGGTTTATGTCACCAGTCAAGTGACGGATTTATTAGAATGGTTTTTTGTGAAAATGGGATTGTTAATGGTTCCTAGTTTGTTTTGGGTTCAGTTTTCGGCAATTCTCCTGCTCTGGGTTAATAGTGTTATGTATTTATTTGTAGTTCATCTCGTGGCTTTATTATTATTAGATCGTTTAGGTAATCCTATTCCCCGTCCCCCCAATTGGATCAAAATTTTAATTGATTATGAGGAGTAGGTAATGGGTAATTGGTAATGGGTAATTGGTAATGGGTAATTGGTAATGGGTAATTGGTAATGGGTAATTGGGATGGGTAAGAATTAAAGTCTGCTAATTTTGATGAAATAAAGCTGGGTTTGGTTTTTTTCGTTTTTCTGATTGATCTGAAAATCTTAAAGTTAAAATGGTTATGATTCGTGTTTATACGGAAATTGAACAGGGACAAAAATGGTTAGACTCTTATGGGGGTACTCGTCCTATTTTTGGTTGTATTTTGGGGTTTACTGATACGGGTTTAATTCCTGGGATTTCTGCCGCGGGAAAAACTCCTCACGATCGCGCATTGACTTGTCTGGCTGACGCGGAATTTTTATATAATGGTCCTCAAGTATCTCCGATATATCCATTACCTCCTCTGATCGCGGGGGCTTCTCCTGTGTTAATTACGCGGGCGGTACTCGAAGAATTAAACATCCCTCTTTATTTGTTTAACGCGGGTTTAAAAATCGCGCCTTCTGTACCTTCTATTGATTTAGGTGGAATCGCGGCAAAATGTTTAACAACGGGAAAGGCTTTACCCTTGGAAACTGTAAAACATTTATGGGAAGAGGGATTAAAGTGGGGAAAAAAATTAGGGGAAGAGGCGAAAGATAGTTATCTTATTTTAGGGGAATGTGTGGTTGGGGGAACGACTACCGCGTTAGCAGTTTTAATGGGGTTAGGTTATGCCGCGATGGATAAAGTTAATAGTAGTCATCCCCAATGTAATCATGGCCAAAAACTCGCGATCGTGCAAGAGGGATTATTACAAATACAACGCGATAAAGAATTAGAAAAAGAGGGAAAAATGACTCTTCCTCTATCTCCTAATTCCTTAATATCAAATCCGTTAGAATTAGTGGCCGGGGTAGGAGATCCGATGCAAATTGTAGTCAGCGCGATCGCGCTCGGTGCGAGTGATTTGTGTGGTGTGATGTTGGCGGGTGGTACACAAATGTTAGCCGTTTATGCTTTAATGAACGCGATCGCGCATTATTTAGACATCGCGTATGATAAGACAAAAATCGTCGTGGGAACTACCCGTTGGGTAGCAGAAGATCCCACTGGTGATACTATCGGACTCGCGAGAGAAATTGGCACAGTTCCCCTCATCGGGACTCAGTTAAATTTTTCCGAGTCTCGTTATCCTCAATTACAAGCCTATGAAAAGGGATTTGTCAAAGAAGGGGTGGGGGCCGGCGGTTGCGCGATCGCGGCATCTCTGATGGAAAATTGGCATCAAACTCAACTACTTCACGCGATCGAAAAATTAGCCCAACGTCTTGGGGAAAACCAAGGGGAGAAAAGATAACTGAAAATCACTTAAGAGAAGAGTTTGCGACAATTTTATGATATAATTAACTATGGATTCTTCGAGAAAGTAACTGCTCTTCTAAAGCGGCAATACGATTATAAGCCGCGGTTAATTGTGCGGTAAGTCGTTGAATTTGGAGTTCGGAGGTAAACTCTTTTTCATGATTTTGATGAGGTTTATCCCATGTCATATCATCTAAGAGAATATCTTTATGTTCAAGGGTGGGATCAATATTACTGTAACTGAGAATAGCGGAAATTTTCTCAGGTAACAGGAAGTGACACTCCTCCTTTGATAACTCATCCTTTGGCGTTGTCTGATTCCCTAAAGTAGATAATTTATCATTAAGTTTAACTATCATTTCAGAAATGCTCTCAACTTTCTGAGTTAATGTGATAATCTGTTCTCTGATTTCTGCTATCATGGCGATCTCCCTTAATCCTATGGCTTGGTTTCTTTCATCTTAAACAAGGGTTGAGAAAAGTCCTGATTTTTACTAAATTATTTAACCTTTGGGGTATCTTATGTAACAAAGCCTGGGTAAAATGAGTTTGTTTGGAATCTCTCATGGGGGAAAAAGAGCAAAGTGAAACGAAGGTATGTCCTTATAGGGGGTATCGCCCTCAGTATTAGTCAATTGGGGGTTGGATGTAATGCCAAACAAACCCTGAAAGTACAAACGTTGAAACAGTCTGTGCCTCCTCAACTGGTTTCTAACTTTCGTGAGGAATGGACATCATCTGTGTCCCTTCAGGTAACTCCCCAAACTCAATTAAGCGATTTATTTGCGCTTCTGCAAAGGTGGAAACAGTTATCTCTTGCCAAGATTACCGTGTCCGATCGCGCTTCTTTGGTGATGATCGGCAATTCTTGGTTAAGAAACGCGATCACCCAAGAATTAATCCAACCTCTCGATCCTGGTAAACTGTCTTTATGGTCAAAACTGCCTCCACGATGTCAAGATTTAGTCACTTATCAAGATAAAGTCTGGGGTGCTCCCTATCGTTGGGGGACTACCGCGATCGCGTATCGTGTGGATAAATTTAAGAAATTAGGGTGGACTCCCACAGACTGGAAAGACTTATGGCGGCCGGAATTACGCGATCGAATTTCTTTATTAGATAATGCTAGAGAAGTGATTGGTTTAACCCTAAAAAAACTGGGTTATTCTTACAATACGCCAAATTTAGATAAAATTCCGCAACTGAAAGAAGAATTGCGTAATCTTAATAAACAAGTGAAATTTTATAGTTCTGATCGTTACTTACAACCTCTGATTTTAGGAGATACTTGGTTAGCGGTAGGAGCGTCAACGGATTTACTTTCTCTTTTTCCTGATCGAGATGATATTGCGGTGATGATTCCAGAGTCGGGAACATCGTTATGGGCAGAATTATGGGTAATTCCTGCGGAAATAGAACCGATGGATTTAACTTATCAATGGATTGATTTTTGTTGGCAACCGAAAACCGCGATGCAATTATCTTTATTTACTAAAGCCGCGTCGCCGATTATTTCTACTTATTCTGTCAATGAATTACCAAAGTCTTTAGTCAATAATCCTCTGCGTTTTCCTGATTCTGCTCTTATTGATAAAAGTGAGTTTATTTTGCCTCTTTCTCAAGACGCGATCGGGCAATATCGGAGTTATTGGCAAGAAATGAGGGTGAGGTAAGAAACCGGGTTTCTTTTGGGGTTTTTGCACCTCGAAAGGGTTGAGGTAAGAAACCCGGTTTCTGTAGGGGCTGTGCCCCAGTGCCCGCCCTTGAGGAGAGAAACCGGGTTTCTTTTGGGGTTTTTGTACCTCGAAAGGGTTGAGGTAAGAAACCCGGTTTCTGTAGGGGCGGTGCCTCCGTGCCCGCCCTTGAGGAGAGAAACCGGGTTTCTTTTGGGGTTTTTGCACCTCGAAAGGGTTGAGGTAAGAAACCCGGTTTCTGTAGGGGCGGTGCCTCCGTGCCCGCCCTTGAGGAGAGAAACCGGGTTTCTTTTGGGGTTTTTGCACCTCGAAAGGGTTGAGGTAAGAAACCCGGTTTCTGTAGGGGCGGTGCCTCCGTGCCCGCCCTTGAGGAGAGAAACCGGGTGTTTATCCTTATCATTAACAAAGACAGATAAATGATAAAAACCCGCCCCCAACCTAGAGGTTATTGGTGGGGTGGGGGCGGGTTTATTTGAGTTATTAAGGGGTTGAAAAAAACGATGGTAGGGGCGGGGGAACCCAAATCATTGACAAAGACAGATAAATGATAAAAACCCGCCCCCAACCTAGAGGTTATTGGTGGGGTGGGGGCGGGTTTATTGAGGTTATTTGTTGTTAGGAAAATTGGTGGGTTAACCCGCCCCTACAGGTTTTATGGAAATGTAGGTTTTTTTTTGCGGGTTTATTGAGGTTATTTGTTGTTAGGAAAATTGGTGGGTTAACCCGCCTCTACGAAGTCCTCAAAATCAGACAATATAGGCAGAATTAATCGCTTTCGCACCCTTTGTCGCGACTAAACATTGATAAATAAACGCGCATACCTCCCCACGCGTAATACTTTGATTCGGTGACAGAATACTCCGATAGGGATAATTCACTACTATGTGATTTACTGTCGCAGACGCGATCGCGCTCACCGCGAAAGTGGGAATTTGAGCCACATCCCCATAAACATTTAAACTATCAGGAGTACCACCGCTTAACCCTAACCCACTCACCAAAGCTAAAAGCGCCTCTAAACGAGTTAAATTTTGTTGAGGGCGAAACTGCATCCCCGGATATCCCGAAAGAAAACCCGCCCGATTAGCTTTGAGAATCGCGTCTCGTCCCCAAAAACTAAAAGGTACATCAACGAAATTTGTCGCGGCTCGTATTGGTGCTGCATTAAACGCATAGGTAAGAAGAGTCGCGTATTGAGCACGCGTTAAGGGACTATTGGGTTGAAACGTGCCATCAGGGAAACCCGAAATAACACTCATGGAGACTAAAGCTTCAATAAAAGCCTGGGCCCAATGACCACTAATATCACTAAATCGACCCCCACTACCACCCCCAGTTCGCATTTGTACAGCCATTTGAACCGCTTTATAGGCATTCACTTTGCCATAACCAAACCACTCACTATGGCCATTACTATCATAACTGCCTTGACGAGTCCCAAATTGAGGATCGGGATCGGGATCTACAATCTTATCCGCACTTTGTTGGATAATCGTTTTCACTTGTTGGGCACTGAGATCCGGGTTTGCCGATAACACTAAAGCCGCGACTCCCGCGACAACCGGTGTCGCACTCGATGTCCCCCCAAAATATCCCGTATAATCTCCCGTATCGTAACCATCCGCTCCCACGCGATCGTCCGTAAAGATTCCTAAACCGGGTAACATTCCCGTCACTTCCGGGGGGGTACTGACAAACCCCGTTTCTTGTAACCACATTCCGGGGGGGGCATTATTGCTAGGAGCACAGACAAAGATCCCGCTTCCCCAATTACTATAAGCTGCTTTTTTATTGAGAGAAGTGCAGGCGGAAACGGTGATAACATCAGGATGAACCGTAAAACCCCCTAACCATTTGGTTTGACCACTTAAAACATTATTCGGCCAGCCTGTTTCGTTAATCGTACCATTGATGGGGCGATTGGCATTACCCGCGGCAAAGACAACAACGGCTCCTTTACCTTTTCTGCCTTGAGTCACGGCTTTGCTAATCACAGCCCGTTGTCGTAGGGATAAGGGAAAATAAACCGCGGAGGGCCCCCAACTACAGGAAATGACGGAGGCTCCTTTATCGATCGCCCAATTAAAGACAGATTCGATGGAATCATCATCTAAATAACCGGTGGTACGAATGGGCATCAAAGCACAGCCCGGAGCGACTCCCACAATCCCTTTACCATTTTCTTCCGCAACGGCTACCCCCGCGCAAGCAGTACCATGATTATCGGAGTCGGCTCCGGGTAGAGGTGATGTGTCATTATCTTTGAAATCCATAGGCGCGACGATTTTTCCTGCACCTTGAAAATCTGGATGATTTATGTCAACCGAATCGTCCGCGATAGCCAGTACAATGGAACGAGAACCCCTTGTAATATCCCAAGCTTTTTCCGCGGAAATATGGGAATTAACCGAGACTTGATCACCGCCTTTATTATTGAGATACCATTGTTTAGGATATAAGGGATCGCGGGGAATGTAATGGGTTTGACTTTGGATAATAATATTAGGTTCGGCAACAAAAACTTCAGGATATCTGGTAAGACGATTGGTAATTTTAATGGGGTTTTCCGTAGAGTCGGTGGTGAGTTGATAGACAAAGGTATTGGGTATCCCTTCCACGACTTTTAATTCTTTTACTCCTACATAAGACGCGATCGTGTCTCTGGCTTCTTGAGAAACTTTAGGATCAAACTGAATCGTAATTTGATTACTTAAGTAGAAGGAAGTCCCGACATTATGTGCTGGATGATAGACACGACAGGCAAAGTCTATTTCATCAAGGGCGCGCGCTGTTGCCATAATGTCTTTGAGTTTTTCAGGATCATCGACACTAAATTCTTCTAAGTTACTACCAGGCACATGACGCAACCAAGTCGCGGGAATCTTCGATACCCAATTTTCCACGGGGCCGGAATTCCCGGTAGGAGAAACAGTAAAACGATTTTCTATTCTAGTGAGGAGAATTTCTTCCCCGCCTCGTTGCAACATAATCGCGATACTGTCATCGGGAACGCCAATCCCTTGATATTCATCCAGAATCGCGGCAGATGGGAGCGATGATGTCATTGTTAATACACCTACATTAATAACTAAGGAAGAGGGAAGAAGGAAGAAGCAAGAAGGAAGAAGGAAGAAGGAAGAGGGAAGAGGGAAGAGGGAAGAAGGAAGAAGGAAGAGGGAAGAGGGAAGAAGGAAGAAGGAAGAAGGAAGAGGGTTAACAATTTATAATTGACAATTAACAATTAATAATTATCAACTGTCAATTGTTAATTATTAATTACCCAATCCCCAATCCCCATTCCCCATTCCCCAATCCCCAATCCCCAGTCCCCAATCCCTATTCCCCATTCCCTATTCTCCATTCCCCATTCCCCATTCCCCATTACCCATTCCCCATTCCCCATTCCCAAATCCCTTCTGCCATTTTTGCACATTGGTGCTAAGATGGGCACAAGTTTGGTCTTTACTCTCGCCACGCGCTAAGTGACTTCATGCTACAAGCTGGATTTGTTCCCTTTCTCCGTTCCACCGCGAAACTCTCTCTCGCGGTAATGTTGGCTTTTGGCCTATTTTACCCATTACAAGCCAGGGCCCAAAAAACTTCTCCCTCTCCCCGTACTCCCCAAAATAATACTCCTCAAAATAATAATCCGAATCGCGCTATTCCTATCCAACCAACCGATCCGACAGATCCGGCAGATCCTAATAATAATAATGATGTCACAGAACCGACTAATGTCCGCCCCATTTCTCCCGAAAGTACCATTTTGAGCGTACAGGGGGGACAGCGTTTAATGAGCGAAGCCGCGAGCGCGATTTCTGATCAAAATTATACTGTTGCCGCCCAAAAACTCCAAGAAGCACGACAAATTTTTAATCAATTGTCGAATTTTTATCAACAATTAGCCGGGAGTTTTTCGGGAGTTGATAGTCGTCTTTTTGATAGTAATCGCAATAAGGCTTTAGAAACAGCCCAAATGCGCGATGAAGCCACTTATCAATTAGCTTTAGTGCATCGTGCTCAAAATAAACCCGAATTAGCCGTGCCACTTCTGGTGCAAATTATTCGCTCTCAACAACCTACGCGTGAGTTAGGGAAAAAGGCTTATCAGCAATTACTCGAATTAGGGTTTGTTGATACTCCTTATCCTCGTCCCTCGCGTGATGGTGATAAACCCACTCCTTCTCAAGAGTCCCCCAGTGGACCTTCTAATGATAAGAAGGATACTCCACCTACTTCATCGAATAAGCCCAAATAACTGTAAGCCCTTTATAGCAACACTACCCCCTTGACTTATTGACCTTCATAATTGCACAAACTCTTGATTTTATTGCATCTTCCTTTGTGCCTTTCTGCCTTTGTGGTTTATTCCTTCTTCCTTCTGCTATAAAATTAATAATGACAGTAATCTAGTAGGACATTTCATGGTAAATTCATCTCAAGTTGAGGCGATGATTAAGGCTGTTTTGCCTGATGCTGAAGTTCAAATTAAAGATTTACGCGGTGGCGATCATTATGACGCGATCGTTGTTTCTTCTGCTTTTGAAGGCAAAAGTCGCGTCCAACAACACCAAATCGTGTACGGTTCCCTGAAACAGGCAATGCAGAGTGAAGCGATTCACGCGTTGGCTTTGAAAACTTACACTCCTCAAGAGTGGAAGTCTCAAACTCCTGTTGCATAGGCAATGGGTATCGGGTTTTCTGGCATCGTAATTAGTTATTAAATTTACTAATTCTTCATGCTTAATACTCGATTTATCCTAGGTTTTTATTTTGTCCTTATCGCTTGAAGAAAACATCTTTTGGGAGAAAATCATGAGTACAGATGTCAACGCCAAAATTGACGACTTAGTAAAAAAGAACAAGGTTTTAGTCTTTATGAAGGGCAATAAGTTAATGCCCCAGTGTGGTTTTTCTAATACGGTTGTTCAAATTTTGAATAATTTAGGAGTTCCCTACGAAACCGTTGATGTTTTGTCTGATCAGGAAATTCGTCAAGGGATTAAAGAGTATTCTAATTGGCCAACAATTCCCCAAGTTTATATCAATGGTGAGTTTATCGGTGGTTGTGATATTACGATCGAACTCTATCAAAGTGGGGAATTGCAAGAAAAGTTAGAAGTCGCGTTGGCTTCTTAAATTAAAATTTTGTCGCAATCCGGTTAGGGATTTTAAGGGGCTTTAGCCCCTACTCCCTACTATAAACTATTGACAAAATATCGAGTTTGTGCTTAATAATAATCAGATTCAGGTTGTGCTTGAGGAATCGCGAAGTTAGAGGAATCATAAATATAGCGACTGGCTTCTTCCTCTAATCTATTGATTAAATAGGGTTCGATCGCGTTGGTATGACGTAACGCGGCTAAATAGCCATCCAAATACAAACGAATATCATCATAGCGATAACCTCTATTCCACATTTCGACAAGGGCATCGGTAAGTTTCTGATAGTGACGAATGGTACGAGTATCTTGCAGCATAGTATAATCTCCTATTGGTTTCAGGATTCAGGGCATCCTCTTAAAAATCGGGATTAATCGCGAATTTTGCAGTCTATATATATAAAGATGCACTAGCCAAGGGGTAAGTTTCGGAAATTTTGCCGATTTAACTAAGTCAAGGGTTTTGAGGACTCCCGACTGGGCTCTGATACCAACTTTTGGGTCAACTTTTGGGTCAACTCTTAAGTGAATAAATATGACTTGTCATATTTTCTCTATTCTAAGACATTTTGGCTGGGATAATTATAGTATCAGTTTTTGCTCCCCCTTGGGGAAGTCGTCTGTAATACAAAATCCGATCAAAAATTTGTCTTTACTGGAAATTAGGGGACATAACCGCGATGACTTTGAACCTGAATGTCTTGATAAATGTTCTTTTATTGGGGAATTGATAGAGCGATCTCGCGCTAGTCTCTTGTAGTATAGGAAATTATGATAGAGAAGGGCAAAAGATGTTTTTCCCTTCTCGATTTCTCAAGACATTTCTCGAAAAAGAGAAAGAAACGGCGAGAAAGAATCAGACACAGAGAAGAGAAGGGAATCTGCACTTGAGTAACAAAGGTTACAGAACCCTGACAAAGGCTTTGATAAGGTAAAGGGGCTAATGATATAGGGAAACTCGCCTCTGTGGGATCAACTTGTATTTCAATCGTGGAAGGAAATCCGCACCTGCGATCGCTCTTAGGTTGGCATCTCCAGCAGGTGGGGTATTCGGTATATCAATCATCCGATATCCATAATGGTAAGGATATATTCTACAGTCGCCAACCGACTTTGGTTATTTTGGATGCTGAATTACCGGATGGAGATGGCCTGGAATTTTGTCGATGGCTACAACAACAACAGTCTTTAATTTTAATGTTGTCGGCTCGTAATAACGAAGCCGATATAGTGGAAGGTTTAAAAGCTGGCGCTGATGACTACTTGACTAAACCTTTTGGAATGCAAGAGTTTATGGCGCGGGTAGAAGCATTGATGCGGCGTAACCGCACGGTACTTCCGCCAGCCAGTTTAGATTATGGTGATTTGAAAGTTGATTTAATACAGCGTCGTGTGCGTTTAAAGGGTGAACCCATTGAGCTCACACCTCAAGAGTTTAGTTTGCTGTATGTATTAGCACAGGCGGGGGGGATGCCTTTATCTCGTTCGGAATTACTCAAACGTGCTTGGCCTGATGCTATTGATAATCCTCGCACTATTGATACTCATGTTTTATCGTTACGCAAAAAGATTGAATTTGATCCGCGTCAACCGAATCTGATTCAAACTGTTCGTAATGTAGGTTATCGCCTTAATTTAGAAATCCTCCACGCGCCCCAATGGAATCTCCCCCTCCATCAACGCGCCGTGCGTGCGTGAAAGGGGATTTGGGATTGGGTAATGGGTAATTGACAGTTGACAGTTGACAGTTGACAGTTGACAATTATCAATTAATTGACTTACGCACTGCAAGGGCCGCATAAGGGTTTGAGCTTGTCGCTCAAGGGAA
>Ga0209175_10000161_pt1 | contig 47480 bp, 32 predicted proteins | sample JI91814C2DNA_FD_187506 | JGI IMG/M metagenome (GOLD analysis project Ga0209175, IMG submission 187506) | Wastewater effluent complex algal communities from Wisconsin, to seasonally profile nutrient transformation and Carbon sequestration -... | ecosystem: Engineered > WWTP > Effluent > Algae...
TGGGGGCAACCACGGGGGAATTGCCCCTACAGGTTGGGGGCAACCACGGGGGGATTGCCCCTACAGGTTGGGGGCAACCACGGGGGGTGGGGGCAACCACGGGGGGTGGGGGCAACCACGGGGGGATTGCCCCTACAGGTTGGGGGCAACCACGGGCAATACTGCTCGCTTAAGGATGGGAGGGGCGAAGCATTTGGGGGGAAAATCTAGGGTTTTGGGTGATAAATTGTCGCCCAAATGCTTCGCCCCTACAGGTTACATCTCTGGGTAAGTGCTTATTGAAGTGGATGCAATAAATAACCCCATTTGCCATTTTTCAGGACTCGGGCATTATTTTTGATAAAGTTGTCTGCCCAATCAAATTGAGGGGAGATAATCATTTTTCCGGTTTCGTGAATATATCCCCATTGATTATTTATTTGAACCGGGGCTAATCCTTCGGAAAAGTCTTTCGCGTTGTCGAATTGGGGATCGATCGCGCTCTTTCCTTTGCGATCAATATATCCATATTTATTATTAAGTTTGACACGCGCTAAGTTTTGTTGGAAAGGATAAGCTTCATCAAATTGGGGAAGAATAATCACGGTTCCCATACCATCAACATAACCATATTTTTGCTGAATCTTTACCCAGGCAATATTATCGACTAAATTTCCGACGTTATTAAAAGTGGCAGGAACTACTAATTTTCCCGTTTTGTTAATGATACCATAAAGAGTGCCTTTTTTGACTCTCGCGAAGTTTCCTTCAAAATTATCTACTGCGTCGAATTGAGGCACTATCGCGATTTTGCCGTTGATATCTACATATCCCCATAAATTCCCTTGTCTTACTCTTCCCCATCCGAAATAGATGGTATCCACATAATCAAATTCTAACTTAAATCCAGCACCAATAGGCAGAGGAGAAGCCGGAAGTGATAAATAACCCCATTTATTCCCTTGACAAACTCTTGTGATACCATCTCTAAAAGGATCGGCATAATCAAATTGAGGTGGAATGACAAAATTTCCGGCTTTATCTATAAACCCAATTTTATCCCGTACCCACACTCTCGCGAGTCCTTGAGAAACGCGATCGCCTCCCTCAAATTGTAAAGGAATAATTGTTTTTCCCGTGATATCAATATATCCATATTTATCGCCATTCCACACTAAAGCTAATCCTTCGCAAAATTGATCTGCCCCATCAAATTGTACAGGAATAATCATTTTTTCTAAAGGATCAATATATCCCCATTTCCCCCCAATTTCCACAGGTAATAAGTCATCTTCAAAATGAACTATTGTATCAAATTTAGGAGATATAAAAAAATAACCTTGACGGTTAATTAAACCATATTGATTATTTTTTCTGACACAACTTTTTCCCTCAGAAAATACTTCGACTCCGAGAAATTTAGGCAAAATTACGGTTTTTCCTTTGTCGTCTAAATATCCCCATTTTCCATTCTGTTTCACCGGGGCTAATCCTTCAAAAAATAGTTCGATTTGTTCAAATTCGGCTGTCCCTAAAAATTCTATTGATAAATAATTATTCGTGGCTAAAGTATCGAAAATTTTATCAAAATAGAAACTAGCATCACTCCCTTGATAAAGTTGACGAATTTGTAGCCATCCATCCCGTTTTTGACCGATTAAATATTTATCGGCTAAATAGGCGGCTAATAGGGCTTTTACATCTTGGTTGCGACGTTGACGATTAATTTGTTCAGTCCATAATTGATTGGCATGAACCCGTAGGGCTTCCGGCTGATTTTCTGTTATATTAATTAAATCTCCCTTTTTCCATTGCCATATCTGAATTGGTAAGGCGGAATCTAAGGGATTTTGACTAAATATATCAAAAGTTCTTTGATAGGTGATAAATTTCCATATTTTATCTTGATTAAGATCCTGTAATTGATAACCTATGTCACCCCATTGATACTCCTTATTTGTATATTTTTTTGTCAAAGTTTGATATTGATAAATCCAGGTAATAAAGTTATTATTTGTCCGATCGCGTCCTGTGACAATAATTTCCGGTTCCCCTCCTTTATCAAGATCAATAATACGGACACTGACGGCAGGATCATATTTATTCTGCTCGGCATTCGGTAAGTTTTGATGATAAACTATCTGGTTTTGGCGTGTAATAGTTAAAGCAAAATCTTTAACTTCAGCCCCAATACTGCCCACAGCATCTTGAAAAGAATCTTGAGACGGAAAAGAAAGAGGATTTCCGACAATATAAGGAGAAATTGGTGAAATTTGCCAAGCTTTACTTAAAGTTTGATAAAGGGCTGCGACAACTTCTCCCCTAGTGGCATTTTGATTGGGATTGAGTTGACGCACATTCGGATAATTAACAATTAATTTAGCTTCGGCTGCTCCCGCGATCGCGTTCACCGCGTAATCAGGAATTTGAGTAAAATCGGCAAAATCTTGTTTAACAATTTGAGCGGGATTGGGGGGAATTGGACATTTTAAACCATTGGCTAAGGCCAAAAAAATCTGGAGGCGAGAAAGGGGTGCTGTAGGTTTAAAGGTGCGATCGGGATAACCGGATAAAAAACCAGATTCAGTTACCTTTTGAATGACTTTATAAGCCCAATAAGTAGTAGGGACATCACTAAAATCAAGGGTTTTGCGGAGGGGAAGAATATCGGGAAAAAGATTAAGTAAAAGTGCGGCAAATTCAGCACGATTGACAAGAGCATTCGGACGAAATGTGCGATCAGGATAACCACGAATGAGATTACGTTGGGCTAACTGATTAATACAAGAGCCTGCCCAATGATTTTCCAGATCAGAAAAAAGAAGAGTATTCGCCATCGCGGATTAGTGGTAAAGTCGCTCTATTCTCTTTTAACACGAAGAGGGTTATCGCGCACAGAAAATAATGAAAACATTTATCGTGGTTTTCCCTTGGGTAAGGCACAGATATCTAAGGGGGGTTCGCGTAAATATTCCTGTTTAGGCAAAGATTATAGATCAACCCGCCCAGAGGCAGGCTAATCTTGTACCTCATTTAATGGAAAACCGCGATATCTCAATTTTTGTCTGTCTGGTAGTGAAATAAGGTGCATCTCAAGGGTTAAAATGATTAAGGCTCTCTCCATTGATAAAAGAATGATCGCAGCCAATAAATTCCTCGAACTACTTCCTTCTCTGAGTAACGATCAACTTAAAGATTATTTACACCAAGCCACTGATATCGGTGTCTTGGTGCAGGTTTTGTCGCAAGTTAACGAAGCTTCTCAAGCATTAAGGATCGTGAAATTGTCTCTTGAGAGGGATATGAAGTGGGGATCTCAATTGGCTGGAGCTGTGACACCAAAGCTACAACCCCAAACCGTCGCGTTAGTGTCTCAATTAAACGTATCTCTACGATTTAAACATCAGTTATTGGGGCTCACGGGTTCTGATGTTGCCATCTCTTTGTTATTAGAGTCCCTGTATCATGGTGATGATTGGGCGATACGGAGCGCGATACAGGCTTTAGTGAAGATTGGTAGTAAGTTGGTAGTGGTGGAATTAACGCGATCGCTTGCCTATCCAGATTCGGAAAAAGTAAGAGCATGGGCAGCTTGGGGATTATCCCAAATTAATAGTAATAGTGTATTGACAGGGCTGACGATCGCGCTTAATCATTCTTTATCTGAAGTTCGCATTTGGAGTGTCTGGGCTCTAGGAGAAATGAAAACCTCCAAGGCTATTGCTATTCTCCTGAAAGCGTTAAACCATGAAGATTCCCAAGTACGTTGGCGCGCCGCTCAAGCCTTGGGAAAAAAAGGCAATCAAATGATTGTACCTTACCTATTAAAAGCATTACAAGATCATAATGACATAGTTCGAGGTCGTGCGGCTTCCGCCTTGGGACTTATTGGTGATCCCGCGGCGATTCCTGCGCTTTTGAATATCTTAGAATTACACGATCCTGATAGTTATTTAGTGGGGTTGCGAGCCTCCGAAGCTTTGGGCAAAATTGGTGGCACAAAAGCAACCACCGGTTTGATTAATGCTTTGAATCACCCAGACTCCGATGTGCGAGGGAGTGTGGTTTCTGCCCTGGGGAATATTGGTACAAAAGACGCGATACGGGCTTTGGTGGGAGCACTCCAAGATCGTGATCCTATTGTGCGGGGCAGAATCTGCGAAAGCTTGGGAAAATTGAATGGGGAAACCGCGATCGAGGGACTACTACAAGCGCTCAATGATCCCGAATATTATGTGCGATGGCGAGCCGTTGCTGGATTAGGAAATATTGGCAATGATCAAGTAGTTCCCCAATTAATAGAATGTTTGAATGATGAGATCGCGTCTGTGCGTCAAAGGGCAATTAAATCTTTAGAAGAAATCGGTTCGGAGTCCGCGTTGAAAGGGTTACGAGAAGGATTAAATCATCCCTTAGAAGATGTGCGTCGCCACGCGGCTCAAGAATTACAAAAAATGAGAAGAGATGTCGTTGATTTTGATAGTATCTTTCCTAAATCTGGTCAATCTTATCATTTGCCTAAACTTTTAATTACTTCCGAAGCAGAAGCCAGTGAATATCTCCTCGATCCCATTACAGGTTTCTTTATTCAATCCTTAATTTCCATCGGTAGTCCAGGGGTGATGCCTCCCCAGGGTTTTATCAAGATACCAAACCGACTGCGCCTAGAGTTTGATGATATTGAAACGCCGATAAGCGATCCTGATTACTGTTTACCCTGTTTTGATGATATCATTAAAGTAACTAACTTTGTCGCGAAAATGCCGCGTTCCGATGGGCGTATTCTGATTCACTGTCACGCGGGTATTAGTCGCTCTACCGCGATCGCTTTGATTGTCTGCGCGATAATTTTGGGTGCTGGAAAAGAAGAAGAAGCTTTAGGCGCGGTGTTGACATCTCGTCCTCAAGCTAGGCCTAATCGTTGGATTGTGGAATTGGCTGATATTGCTTTGGAGCGTGATGGCAAACTCATAGAAACTATCAAAAATGCGAACCTGTATTGGGGGAGTTAAGTTTCTTTTTTGGGGAAATCTTTTAACTCAATTAATCATATTATGTTGGTGGTGAAAGTGATGCTTAACCCGATCACGAAGTTTTGGCAACGATTAAATCTCCAAGATAGTTCTTGGCGGATTCATCAAAAAATTGGCTATGGTTATTTTTTAGCTATTGCCATTGGTTTTTTGGGTTCTCTTATGGGATTGGCGATCGCGGATTATTATCAAGAAAAAGGGATTAAGCAACAATATGATGCTCATATCCAGGCTCAACTTATAGGCAATTTTCAAGACGCGGCTCTTCACGCTCAATCACAGGGAGCGCGTCTCGTGGGATTTATTGATAATTATGATACTCTATTTATCCGCAAAACGGAGTTTATTAAAACGATAAAATATGTCACATTTTCCCAAAAAAGAATTGAAGAATATCTCGATAATAAACCCAGTGGGTTAGTGAGGGAGCCGAGGGAAATTAAACAATTATTACAGTCTTATATCAAGAATTTAAGCAACTATCAACAAGAAATAGAACTCCACCTAAAAAAAATGAAAACCCATTCTTCACAAGGGGAAATGATGGCATCTATTTCTGTGATTCAAAATGGCACAAATGCGCAGAATCTTGACATTCATTTGGCTAAAATCAACCACCTTTTAGAAATTTCCCAAAGACAAGAAATCGAAAGTAATCAAAAGCTGAGAGAAATATATGATTTAGAGAAGAAAATTATTCTGATTAGTATGTTGCTCTCTGTCACCTTAGCCGGATTAATCGCGTATCGTACCAGTAGGGCGATCGCGGAACCGGTTATTACAGTAACCGCGGTGGCAGAAAAAGTCGCGCAAGAGTCAAATTTTGATTTACGAGCTCCCGTGTCTAGTCAAGATGAAATTGCCTCTTTCGCGATCTCATTAAATCATCTCATTGAAAGGGTATCAACCCACACAAAAGAATTAGAAAAAGCCAAGGAAAATGCCGAAATTGCCAATCTTGCGAAAAGTCAATTTTTGGCTAATATGAGCCATGAATTACGCACTCCTTTAAATGCGATTTTGGGATATAGTGAAATTTTAACAGAAGAATCTGAGATTTTGGGACTAGAAGATTTTTTGCCCGATTTAGAGAAAATTAAAACCGCGGGCAAACATTTACTTTCTCTAATTAATGATATCCTTGATTTATCGAAAATAGACGCGGGAAAAATGCTGTTTTATTGGGAAAGCTTTCATATTCCCTCTCTCATTGATGAGATCGTGACTACGGTTAAACCCCTAATGAATAAAAATAATAATGTCTTCCAAATAGAATGTGATAGTAATATCAATATCATGTACTCTGATATGACAAAAGTGCGACAGATTTTATTAAATCTTTTAAGTAATGCAGCTAAGTTTACTCATCAAGGAAAAATTACCTTAAAAGCTTGGGTGATACCGGGTAAAGAAGACGAGAATCCGTCGGAGGAACATCATTTTTTACCTTTAGCATTAGCTTGTCCCCTTCCCCATACTCAAAAAGGTGAAGATTGGATTTGTTTTGAAGTCAAAGATACGGGAATTGGAATGTCGGAAAATGAACAACACCGTTTATTTGAGGCTTTTATTCAAGGGGATACTTCTGCGACTCGTAAGTATGGTGGCAGTGGGTTAGGATTAACGATTAGTCGTCATTTTTGTCAAATGATGGGTGGGGAAATTTTGGTTGATAGTGAGTTAGAAAAAGGTTCTACTTTTACGGTGTGCTTACCTCTTCAATATCAACAATAGAGCGCGATCGCGCCCCAAGTCAAATATTTTTTAACTATTGACAAAAATAACAAAAAGTGGTATAATATTCAATCACCAATCTGGTATTATTAATAAAGATGACTCATTTATTTTCCTTGAAGCATGAGAGTTGGTGGCGCGATCGCGCCGGAGTAACAAGCCTTCCAACTCTCTTTGTTTGGATCGTAGTGATTATTTGTATATTGCCATTTTTATTAAATCTTCTAGGGTATGATTTTAGTTCACAGAAATCGGCTTATTCCTTATTACAAATTACCGAAAATAGCAGAGACGCGATCGTTGATAAAATGCACCAGACTTTAGCCGGCAGTTTTCTACATACAATATTAGAATGGAGTGCTGTCTGTGCGGCTATTTTCACCGTGATTCTTGCCTTTTCTTACTTTAGTATTAAACATGATGTCACGACTCCCATTATCGGTGTCACGTTGTTATGTGCGGGTATTATGGACGCGTTTCACACCTTTGCGGCGGATCGCTTAATTGATGCCGTGGCTAACAATGAACATCTCATCCCTTTTACTTGGGCAATTTGTCGTCTCGGTAATGCTTTACTTACTCTATTTGGTGTTAGTCTTTTCCTCATCACTCGCCCCAAAAAATGGCATGGTAATGTCAGTTTTATTATCTTAGTGAGTGTTATCTTTGGTATCCTATCCTATGGCGTTATTAACTTTTGTATAACCCAGGAAAGTTTACCAAAAACTCTTTTTCCTGATTCCCTTATTACTCGTCCTTGGGATATTCTGCCTTTATTATTATTTCTCATTTCAGGCTGTTTCATTTATCCTCGATTTTATCAGAGAAATCCTAGTCTTTTTTCCCACGCGCTAATTATTAGCACGATTCCCAATGCTGTTACACAAATGCACATGGTTTTCGGTTCCACGACTCTCTTTGATAATCATTTTAATATTGCCCATTTTCTCAAAATAATAGCCTATTTAGTACCCCTCGCGGGTTTAGTTTTTGATTATAGTTATACCCATCAAGAAGTTAATCAAATTAATAATAATTTATCGAAAGAAATTGAGGAGCGCAAACAAATAGAGTCTTTTCTGCAAGAAAGTCGTGTGCATGAATCAGAAAAAGCACGTCAATTAGAACAGACTCTCAAAGAACTAAAAAAGACACAATCCCAATTAATTCAAAGTGAAAAAATGTCGAGTTTAGGTCAATTAGTCGCGGGGGTTGCCCACGAAATTAATAATCCTGTTAATTTCATTCATGGTAATATTTTCTATGTTCATCAATATATGGAAGATTTATTAGAATTATTAAACCTTTATCAGACAAATTACTCGATCAGCCCGGAAATTCAGGAAAAAGCAGATGAAATTGATTTGACATTTTTAATCAAAGATTTACCTCATCTTCTCAATTCTATGAAATCGGGAACGACTCGTTTGATTGATATTGTGCAATCTTTGCGTATGTTTTCTCATCTTCAGGAATCCGAACTTAAGGAGGTTAATATCCATCACGGAATTGACAGTAGTTTAATTTTTTTACAGCATCGGTTCAAAAATACGGCTAATTTTTCCGATATTAAGATTCTTAAGTTTTACGGTGATTTCCCCCTCATTGAGTGTTATTCTGGAGATTTGAATCAGGTTTTTCTCAATCTTCTAAATAACGCGATCGATGCTATTATAGAAGATTATAATTTTCGTACTTTATCAAAAATTTCTCCGAAAAACGGTGTCATTAAAATTACTACAAAAACCTTAGAAAATGAGCGTATAGAAATTCGGATTGCTGATAATGGCATTGGCATTAACCCGGAAAATAAAAAACTATTATTTAACCCGTTTTTTACCACAAAACCCATCGGTAAAGGTACGGGTTTAGGTTTATCGATCTGTTATCAAGTGATTACCGAAAAACATGGTGGCACTTTGCGTTATGTTTCAGAAGTTAACGAGGGGAGTGAGTTTATTTGTGAGATTCCGCTCCGACAAACTAAATAATTTAATACCGTTTCTCTGATGATAAGGTGTGGGTTCCCCCGCCCCTACCATTCTCGTTTTTTTGAAACCGCAGATAAACGCAGATAAACGCAGATGGGGATAAGCACGGATAGATATTTGGGTGATTGAAGACACCTATTTTTGTGTAATGGGGAGTTCGATTTTGAATGTTGTCTCTTTGCCAAAAACGGAGAAAACTTCGATTTTTCCCTGATGTTTTTCCACAATAATTTGATAACTAATAGACATGGCTAATCCTGTCCCTTTTCCCACTTCTTTTGTGGTAAAAAATGGGTCAAAAATCCGGTGTTTAAGTTCATCGGGAATACCAATCCCATTATCCGTAATTTCTATTTTGATGGTGTCCGGGTTAACTAACTCGGTATTAATTTTGATTTCACCACCATAGGATATATTTTTTTCTAATGTCATGTATTTTTCTTCGATCGCGTCAATGGCATTAGTAAGAATGTTCATAAAAACCTGATTAAGTTGACCGGCATAACATTCAATTTGGGGTAATTTTCCATAGTCGGTAGTGACAATAATTCCCTGATTTTGTTCTGAGGGGTTCAGGCGACTTTGTAAAATTAATAAACTACTCTCTATACCTTCATGGATATCGACGGGTTTCATATCTGCTTCATCCAAACGGGAGAAATTTCGTAAGGTGAGAACTATTTTACGAATGCGATCAACTCCCGCTTGCATAGAGCCTAAAAGTTTGGGTAAGTCTTCTTGGATAAAGTCTAAATCAACATTTTCGATTTCTTCTTGGAGTTGGGGACTAGGTTCCGGTAATTCTTCGGCATATAATTTTAGTAAATAAAGTAAGTCTTTAGCATAGGTGTTGATCGGTTCAATATTACCATAAATAAAGGTAACGGGGTTATTTATTTCGTGAGCGACTCCTGCCACTAATTGACCTAAACTTGACATTTTTTCTGATTGGATTAATTTTTGTTGGGTGTCTTTAATTGTTTGAAGCGATCGCGCTAATTCGGCATTTTTAATTTCGAGTTCTGCGGTTCTTTTTTTGACTTTTTCTTCAAGAGTAGAATTGAGTTCTCGCAGTTGACTTTCTCTTTGTACTAAGGCCATTTTAACTTGATATTGCTCTGTGATATCCTGAAGAGTGCCGATGAGACGAAGGGGCTTTTGATTAGCATCCGATATCACCTCAAATTCACTATGAACTATGCGCTCATTACCATTAGGTAACATCACGCGATAATCCATACTATAAAGGCCTTGATTTTTCATAGCTCTTTCAATTGATTCTTTTACCGCGTCTCGATCATGGGGATGAAGGGCTTGATGAAATAACTCCTCACTGGGGGGAAATGCCCTGGGGATATAACCGAAAATGCGATAAATTTCATCGGACCAGTATAGGTTTTGAGTGGTGAGGTCAACATCCCAATTTCCTAAATGAGTAATACGTTGAGCATAGGCAAGACTGGCTTCCTTTTCACGCAATAAATCCGCGGCTTTTTGACGTTCTTCCACTACACTTGCTAAAATCAGACTTACGATCGCTTCTACCGCGATAAAGGCTTCTAAATATAATAAAACTTGTTCTGTGGTGTCAGTGTGAACATAAAAACTGTTTTGTCGGCTCGCGGTCCCCCAAATAGCAATTGTACTCACCCACAAATTCACACAAACAGTGCCCGTTTGACCAAAACGAAGAGCCGCCCAGATACTAAAAATAAAGGGTATTAAATCTAAGGGATAACCACTCATCGTCGGGGAAAGATGGGAAGCAAATATGAAATAACAAACATTGGTTAAAAGAAAGATTAAAATAATTGCTTCCCAGATCGGACCGGGTTTTTTATTGACTTTAAACCAAAGCTGTAATTCTTGCCAATGGGAAGTGACGGTGAAAATAACGGGAACAATAACCACGATCGCGGCGGCATTTCCTACCCACGCGTACCACCAGGTTACGCGATAGGAAGTCCAAGGGATGTCTTGGATGAAACACAAAAGAAGGGTTTGTAATGTGGGTAAAACGGTAGCAGAGACGATCGCGCCTAAGCCGATTAAGGCTAAGACATCACGCAGACGAGCTAAATTCGGACGCAAGTGAACACGTCTGAGTAAAAATACACCCACTAAGCCCTGGGATGCCGCGATCGCGCCTCGGAAAATGGCAACGATTGGGGGCATTCCATCTTTGAGGGCATCAAAAAATTCCCCTAGGGCGATACCTGGCCAAAGGTTAACTCCCCCTAAGAAAAGCACTGCCTGACTGATACCAACTTCCGGCCACAGGGGAGACATAATATCTTGTGCAATACCTGAGATCGAGCTAAATAAGTTCGCACAGCTATAGTAAGCAAGGGCGAGAAGGGTAATGGAAATGAAATAGGAACGCGATCGTATTTTCATAATGTTAAAATAGATAGATGACGCTGTGAGATAAAGCAAGAACCCTCATGGCTCTGTTATAACTCAAGGGTTTTAGACATTAGACATCTCAAAAAATCTTGTAGGGCAGTTTTGGCCTGCTTTTGACTTTATTTTGGGGAGGTTCTTTTCTCATTTTGATCTAAAACTAGACTATAGGCTCTAAGTTTGTACTTAGTAGGTAGATATACATCATTGTAGGAGACTGGGATGCAGGAACAATTATTAGACGCGATCGCGCTTTATCGTAATCGTGTGGACTATCTGGAAATTCGCTTGGAAAAAAGCGAATCAACTTCTATTAGTTTTCGGGGCCCTCAATTAGATGGCGTTAACCGTAGTTTTGGGTTAGTGGGTGGCATTCGTGCCTGTCATAAAGGGGGTTGGAGTTTTGTCACTTTTAATGCCTTAACGGAGTTAAAAGATCGGGTTGAGGAAGCAGTTTCGCAAGCCCATTTAGTCGGTACTGGCAAAACTCAATTAGCGGAAGTTACCCCAGTTCAAGATTATGTTAAGGTCACATTTGGTCGCGATCCCCGTACTGTTTCCTTAGATGAAAAACGGCGTTTAATACAGGATTATAATCAATTATTGTTAGATTATGATCCTCGGATTCAAACCACCATGACAGGTTATAGTGATAGCTTTGAAGTCACCTATTTTGTCACTTCCGAAGGCACTTCTTTGGTCCAAGAACGTTTAGATTTATCAGGACGTTTTGGAGCCATTGCCCGCGGAGAGGGTGGTATTGTGCGTCAGGGGTTTGAGTCGATTCATTCCCGGTGTGATTATAACATTTTAAGTAATGTTGAAGATCGAGTAAAAAGTGCCGCCGTCCGGGCTGTTAAACAATTGGACGCGAAACCGGTGAAAGGGGGACAATATACGGTGATTTTAGATCCCTATTTAGCGGGGGTATTCATTCACGAAGCTTTTGGTCATCTTTCTGAGGCTGATTGTATTTATGAAAACCCGCGTATGCAGGAGTTATTACAATTAGGAAAACCTGTGGCAATTCCACAATTAAATGTGGTTGATGACGCGACTATTCCTAATTTACCCGGTACGTTAAAATATGATGATGAGGGAGTGCCAACCCAATGTAAATATCTGATTAAAAATGGGGTATTAACGGGACGTATGCACAACCGAGAAACCGCGGGTATTATGGGAGAAAAACCTACGGGAAATGCCCGTGCGATTAGTGCTGGTTATCCCCCTATTGTCCGTATGACAAATACTGGTATCGAGTCGGGGGAACATTCTTTCACTGATATGTTGGAGGATATTGAGGAAGGCGTTTACGCGGTGAGAATGTTGGGGGGACAAACGAATGGTGAAATGTTTACTTTTGCCGCGGCAGAAGGTTTTATGATTCGTAATGGCCGTATTGCTGAACCCGTTAGTGATGTTACTTTAAGCGGTAATGTCTTTCAAACTTTGAAGGATATAGACGCGATCGGCAATGATTCCATTTATATCAATGGAGGCTGTGGAAAAGGCGGACAAGGCGGCCTTCCTGTCAGTGTGGGCGGCCCCCATTTACGCATCAAAAATGTCGTAGTCGGCGGGCGTTAAATTCGTAAAAGTTACCCCCTTTGATCAGGGTGGGTTGGTGATAAATTTAGCATTTTTGGAAAAGATAAATATCCACCTAACCCACCCTTGCTAAAGTAACAGATTCGTAGGTTGGGTTGAGGCACGAAACCCAACATCTTCAAGGGATTAAGTTTGAGATTCGTAGGTTGGGTTGAGGTATGAAACCCAACATCTTCCTTGGATTAAGTATCGCTCAACCCAACCTACAAACTTAAGCAACAGGTTTTCGGTTTCAGGCTTTAGATGTTGGGTTTTATGTTTTTTCCCATCACCAATCACCAATCACTCATTACCCATCACCAATCACCCATCACCCATTACCTATTACCCATCACCAATCACCCATTACCTATCACCTATTAATTTTTCACACATTTAAACATCCGTAAAGTCGCAGCAGTCGCGTAATCTCGCCGTGCCGGATCATCAGGTAAGAAACGATTTCCCGTCTCATTATAAGGGGAAGCAACCTTACAATAAGCAGACATAATATTAATGGTTTGATCCGCCCAATGCCCCTGAGTATCAACAAAAGGAAATACAGCATTTTTAGCTGCCAAAGTAGAGGACTTTGCTTGAGCCGCTAACGCGTATTCCGCCGCACGACGGAGCACTGTGACTAATTCAGCGCGAGTCACGGGTTTATTGGGTTGAAATCGTCCATCAGCATAACCGCTCACAATTTTCTTATCCCGCGCAAACTGAATTTTAGCCGCACTCCATCGTTTAGCATCTACATCTTGATAAGGAAATGTAGAAACAAGAGTAGGTAAATTGATTTGAGTACCGGGTATTCTTTTCAAAGCTTCTATGACAATAGAAACTAATTGTTCTCGCGTTAAAGGATCTTGAGGACGAAAAGTATTATCTTCCGAAAAACCAGCCACAAATCCTAAAGACACGGCTTCCTTAATTTCGGAGGCATAAATATTATTAGTAATATCCCGAAAACCAGAAGATGTAGAAGGAGAGGGGGAAGGGGAGGGACTCGGTTGAGTGGCAATTCCACCTCCGGTGACGGGTTGATCGCGGGTAAAATAATAGTGTCCTAATGTCTGCCCTTGATAAGCTCTTTTTGTGAAACGCCAACCGGGTTCTAATCGAATTCTTAAAAAATCGTTAATAATTCCGTTTGTTCTCCCAACAATAATAGGTTTAAGACTCGTATCTGTAGGACTTCCTACTAATAAAATATCACCATTAATCTTTTGTAAAGAAAGGAGATATTTTAATCCTAAATCTTCTCCCGCGATGCGGATCGAAAAACCATTACTATCTGTGGCTCGTTTACAATCATTCGTAAAATTAAAATTGAGCAACAGGGGAGTAACTTGTGTCGGGTTACTACCACTTTCCGCCCAACATTGTCGTTGTCCGGGGATTTGTTCTATTACTAATAATTGGTAATTGCCATCTTTTCGGGGTTGCGCGATCGGGATTACGGCACCTTGATCGATATCAACTTGATCAAATACAAACGCGATCGCGGAATTTATGGTAGTGATTGTCAAAAGTGCAGATGAAGCCACAGTTGCGAGAGTTCTTTTGAGAGTTATTTTCATACCGTTTGCCTGATATAAATGTTTTTGAGGATGTTTAATGACTAATATCGATTTGCTAAAAGCAATCAGAGGAATGATATCAGTCTTTCATACTTCCGCCTTTCCCCGATCAATTTGGTTACGGAATTTTCGGGCGTAAAGTAGCTAATATAGCCTGTTAGGAGATGTATGTCAAGCTCCAGTAATAAGTCTGAACAAGTTAGCTGTGCAGACAAGCCCCTTCCCTAAGAGAGACAGAAAAAATCATTTTAAGTTTCCCAAATATGTTAAACTGGGACTCGAACCGGGTAATCTCGTATGAGAATACCTCAACTTGGTTCAAAGATAAAGCTGAAAAACCCGGAAAATCTCTTTTGTTGAAAAGAGATTTTAGGATATTTTTTTGCATGGGAACGTCAACTCTAAGTAAAAGGAAAAAACATGACTCGCGCTATCATGGAAACGGCGAAAGGAACCATCCATTTAGAATTATTTGATAAGGAGGCGCCGAACACCGTTAAAAACTTTGTTGATCTAGCTGAAAAAGGTTTTTATGATGGATTAAACTTTCACCGAGTAATCCCTAATTTTATGATTCAAGGGGGATGTCCCAACGGAACTGGCACGGGGGGACCGGGTTATAAAATTAAGTGTGAAATTAACTCCAATAAACACTTAGCAGGAACCTTATCAATGGCACACGCGGGTAAGGATACCGGTGGTAGTCAATTCTTTATTTGTCATTCTCCTCAATCCCATTTAGATGGTGTACATACTACTTTTGGCAAAACAGAAGATATGGCTGTAGTCAATGCTATTCGTCAGGGAGATAAGATTCTTTCTGTGAAGATTGAACACGATTAATCCTTTTTCTTTCTTCTTTGGTAGCAATCGAGCCTGGGCCGAGAGTCCCAGGCTCATAGCTAAAGTCGGTTAAAATAGATATTACCCAAGAAACAGGGTTTCTCGGAGAAATATCTAGGCTGAAGGTATAGAGCGAAAGCAGGCAAGATGCCTGCACTACTTTATTAAATTTTCCTTCCTAAGTAATTGCCAGAAACCCGGTTTCTGATCCCACGGCAAACTTCATTTTTTTAATATAATTCATATTTGAGCAAAGTGCAAGCTAATCCTCCATTATAAACGGGTATGCGTCGAGAGGTTCTTAATCCTACTCGTTTGGCTAATTCTTTGTTTCCTGTTAAAATATAGGCATTCCATCCTTTAAATCTTTGTTTAAATACATCTCCCATTAATTTATAAAATTCTCCCAATTCTTGAGCATCTCCTAGTCTTTCTCCATAGGGGGGATTACAAATAATTATTCCTTTGTCCGCGGGGGCTTCGATTTCGGCAAAGTCTTTTTGCATTAATTGTATTTGATCGATGATGTCACATTGTTCGGCATTGATTTGGGCTTGTTTGATCATTTCAGGATCGCGATCGCTCCCGATAATCAAAGAGGGTAACTCAGATAGTTGAGATTTTTCCGCGTCTTGACATAATTGATTCCAGAGAGTTTGATCAAAATCTCGCCAACTCATAAAACCAAACCATTCTCGATAGAAACCGGGGGCTATATTTAAGGCTTTAAACGCGGCTTCTATGGGTAATGTACCGGAACCACATAGGGGATCGACAAAGGGTAAATCGGGGGTATATTCTGCCATTTCTAATAATGCAGAGGCTAAAGTTTCTTTGAGGGGAGCGACTCCCATCGCGGGACGATATCCCCGTCGATGTAAACTGGAACCGGAACTATCTAAACTTAAGATCCCATTCTCTTTTTCGATGTGAATATTAATTAATAAATCGGGTTTTTGGGTGTCTATATTCGATCGCGTGCCAAATTGGTGACGTTGTTGATCCGCGATCGCGTTTTTCACTTGTAGCGCGGTATAATGAGTATGATTTAATTTTTCATTACCTCCGGTACAATCAACGGCAAAAGTATTATGGGGTTCGATGTAATCATCCCACATAATTTTTTGCACTTCTCGATAAAGTTTGGCCGCGTTATAACAGGGAAATTCCGCGATGGGCACGAGGACTCGAAAAATGGTTCTCGCCCAAAGATTAACTCGATATAATAAAGTTTTATCGCCTTCAAAATGTACTCCGGCAAAGGCTGGCCTTACATTTTGGGCTCCTAAGTTTTCTAATTCTTGAGACGCGATCGTTTCTAAACCACGGGCTACTGTCGCAAAGTATTGAGTCATGGGGAATGGGTAATGGGTAATGGGGAATGGGTAATGGGAAATAGGGAATAGGGCGATTATTTTATTATAACCTATTAAATTGTTGAATCCTTCATTAGCGAAAATTAGTTAGTCATTATTAGTCGCGTAAGATAAAAAAACTTTGATTTCCCACTGTGATACTAATATAGTGTTGACCTTTGAGAGGATAAACTTGTGGTACAGGCATCTTGCCTGTGACGGGATCTCTGCCCGTTCCACATTTACATCTCATTTAAAAATGCTATAGTATCATCCTGATAAACTAACAGAAAGTCCTGTATGGGAGCATCTCAAAGGAGCCAAAAAAACTGTAGTGGGAGCGGAGAGCTCCCTAGGGATCTAATAGGGAGCTCTCCGCTCCCACTACCAATTTGCAAAAATTAGATGCACCCGTCCTGTATCACCTAAGATTCTAGCTTTATTAATAAGTTGACGGGTTTCTTTATCGAGCATAAGTATAAGTTTTTTTCTCAATTTCTTCTAACATTTTAGCTAATTTGGGACTTTTTCCATTAGATTTCGAGGCATTAATTCCCAACCATCGACCCGGAAAATCGAAACAATGTTTCCCAGTAGCAATCTTCCTAATATGGGTGGCTAATAATTCCATAAATAAGGGGGGAATGGCATTAGCAATTTGACGAGAGATTGAACTCCAAGATCCTTGAAATTCATACCAATCTGGGAAAGATTGCAAACGGGCACATTCTCTTAAAGTAAGAAGTCGATTTTCTCTGGGATGAACAAATTCACTCGCGGCCCCAGAGGTAATAGTCAAAGAAGGTTCCGAAGCTAATAAACGCTTTAAACCATTAGGTGATCCTCCTCGTTTTTCTGTTGGTGTTCCATCCATAACTCTTCTCAATGCACGTCTGCTATAACTAATATGTTGAAGATGAGGTGGCAAGTCTTTCATCGTTGCTCCGGGTGTTAATAAATTGATTCTTTCTTGGCTCAGAGAATTGAGTGATTTTATTTGATGATGCTGTATCGTTTTATCATCTTTTCGACGCATTTTTACTTGGTAATCACAGAAGGCTTTTTGCTCATAATTGATTATCCCTGATTCGGAAGGGTATGGTAAATCACCAATAGCATCAATAATAGAAAGTTCTGGCAATTCTTGAAATAAGGAAAGTTGGGAGTCATTGGCATAAGATGATGGGGGAAAATCAAAGACACATTGTTCTAAATTTCCCACGACAAAAACTCGTTTACGTTTTTGGGGTAAACCGTATTTGTTCATATACACTTTTTCTGTCCGAACCCAATAACCGGCTTCGAGAAATCTTGTAATGGCTTCGATCAGATAAAATCCCTCTTTCGAGGTTAATAATCCTTCGACATTTTCCATAATAAACCATTTGGGTTTTAAATTAATTACAATTTCTACGAATTGTCTTAATAATATATTTCTGGGATCTGCCCAATCTTTCGCTCCTGCGGAACTAAATCCTTGACAGGGTGGGCCTCCTACTATTAAATCTAATTGCGATCGCGGGATTCCAGAGTGTTTTAAAATTTCTGTGGGTTGTAATTGAGAGAGATCGGCTTTTAAAACGCGATCGCCCGCGAAATTAAAAGCATAAGTCTGACAAGCATTATCATCAATATCAACGGCTAATTTAACGTCAAAACCAGCTTGTTTTAACCCCAAACTACAGCCACCACACCCAGAAAATAAACTTATTGCTTGTCCCATACATCTTCCTTTAATATTACGATAAAAGTCTCCCTCGCGTGAGCCAGCATTTTGCGAGGGAAAAAAATATGTTTTTTTAGTTCCCAGATGACACCTGGGAACCCTGAAATCAATTCTCTTTTGTTATGGGATTTCTGCTAAGACTCCCCCTAAAATTTCTACCAATTGATCAATCTGCTCTTTCTCAATAATCAAAGGTGGTGATAAAGCAATAATATCAGCCGTTGTGCGAATTAATAACCCCTTTTCAAAACAACGCACAAAACAATCATAAGCACGTTTTCCGGGGCTACCCGGAATAGATGCTAATTCAATTCCCGCGACTAATCCTAAATTTCGCACATCAATCACATAGGGTGAACCTTTGAGAGAATGTACCGCGTTTTCCCAGTAATTTGCTAAACTCGCAGCATGGGCAAATATCCCCTCTTCTTCATAGATTTCTAGGGTAGCTAAAGCCGCGGCGCAGGCGACAGGATGCCCTGAATAAGTATAACCATGAAATAACTCGATCGCGTTATCTGGGCCTGTCATAAAAGTATCATAAATACCCGGACGGACAAAAACCGCCCCCATAGGAATTGTACCATTTGTCAGCCCTTTAGCGACAGTCATAATATCAGGAGTAACGCCAAAATAATCCGTGGCAAAACTCGCACCCAGTCGCCCAAAACCCGTAATTACTTCATCAAAAATCAGTAAAATTCCATACTTATCACAGATGGCTCGGAGACGTTCTAAATAGCCTTTTGGAGGAATTAAAACCCCCGTCGAACCTGCCATTGGTTCCACAATTACCGCGGCAATTGTCGAAGCATCATGTAAGGTGACAATTCGTTCTAATTCATCGGCTAAATGGGCCCCCCATTCTGGTTGTCCATGACTAAAGGCATTGTGTTCTAAATTATGGGTATGAGGGAGATGATCAACTCCTGTTAATAAACTGCCAAAACATTTACGATTCGGTGCAATTCCCCCGACAGAAATTCCCCCAAAACCTACTCCATGATACCCTCTTTCCCGTCCGATTAAGCGTTGACGAGTTCCCTCTCCTCGTACTCGATGATACGCGATCGCGATTTTTAATGCCGTTTCTACAGACTCCGAGCCAGAATTAGTATAAAATACGCGATCGAACTTGCCATTTGTCATTTTTACCACGCGATCGGCTAATTCAAACGCCCCCGGATGCCCCATTTGAAAAGCTGGAGAATAATCTAAACGGGCAACTTGTTGAGAAACCGCGTTAATAATTTTTTCCCGACTATGCCCTGCATTAACACACCAAAGTCCGGCCGTACCATCAAGAATTAAACGATTATCATCACTGGTATAGTGCATATTTTTCGCCGATACCAGTATCCGCGGATTTGCCTTAAATTGACGATTTGCCGTAAAAGGCATCCAATAGGCATCGAGATTTAACATAGTTTTGATGTCCTCATCTTTATTGAGAAATAAGACTTACACATAAACCGGATTTCTTCACCCAAAATATTCGGATAGAGTCACCCCATAAACAGGATTTATTTATGGGGAATGCGTAAGTCCTGATCAATATGTTACAAGAAAAAGGGTGAAAATGTTTCCCTATTTCTTATATAGCAATCCTCTTTCAATTGTAATATGTTTGTAGGGGCAATCCCCCCGTGGTTGCCCCTATTGATCAGGGGTAGGCACTCTGGCACTACCCCGACAAATCTGTATGAATGATTTAGACTTGCTATAATAGTTATAACAAACCATTGGGGGTAAATTATGTCATTAACGCTCCAAGACTTAGAAGAAGTACAAAAAGAGCATCCAGAATGGCAATTAGAGTTAGTTAACGGGAGTATTTTGGCAATGGGACCATCCGATTACATTTCCGAGGAAATTGGCGCGGAGTTAATCAGATTACTAGGGAATTGGGTTCGTCCTCGGCGCTTAGGGCGTGTAACGGGTTCTAGTGCCGGATTTATCTTACCAAATCGCGATTTACGCGCACCGGATGTCTCCTTTGTAAAGGCGGAAAGATTGAAGCAGAGTCGGCGAGATTTTGTGGAGTTATTACCCGATTTAATCGTGGAAATTAAATCAAAAACAGATCGAATTAAACCCCTCAGAGAGAAAATTGAATACTTTTTAGAATTAGGAACAATAGTCGGTATTTTAATCGATCCAGATCGTTTAACTCTAACAGTTTACCGCCCAGAAAGTACACCACAAGTTTTAAGAGATGGGGATGTTTTAACAATTCCCGAATTATTTCCGGGTTGGGAATTACCCATATCTGATTTATGGCCACCAGTCTTTGAATAGTGGGAAAGAAACCAGGTTTCTCGTGCTTGTCAAGAAACCTGGTTTCTTACCTTTAACATAATCGACAAAATTTATGGGATGAAAGAAACCGGGTTTCTTACCTTTAAGACAACCGACAGAAACCGGGTTTCTTCCCTTTAACCTAACCGACAAAACTACACAAAGATAAAAGATTTACTATCTAAACTGAGAGGCGAAACGCTACCAACCAGGGCAATTAATTCATTTTGTCCATTGGTTTTATGGAAAATTCCCATACTGTTTGGTAATTCGCTGGGGAGACTAATCACTTGATAATCACTGGCTTTTCCTGACAGTTGAATACTATCTTCATTAGGATTAAAGCCTAAAATTAACGCGTAGTCATTTGCCCCGGAAGTACCATCGGGATTATCATAATAGACTTTATTCTGATCTCCTAAAATCACACGATCGCGCCCTTGTCCCCCGATGAGAGTATCCACCTCACCCAAACCCGGATTAATCCCGGTAGGAGCAACACCAATTAAAGTATCATCCCCTTGATCACCACTGAGAAAATCATTACCGATACCACCCATTAAAGAATCATTATCTTTGCCACCATAGAGAGTATCATTCCCCTCATCGCCCCAGACAATATCATTAGAATTATTACCACTGAGAAGATCATTACCTATTCCTCCGAAAAGAGAATCATTATCTTTTCCGCCAAAGAGAAAATCATCACCTGCACCGCCAATTAAGGTATCATTACCTTGTTTCCCATATAAAGAATCATTACCCTCTAAGCCGTCAATTTTATCATTCCCATTATCGCCGAAAAGAGTATCATCAGCACCACTACCGATCAAATTTTTATCTTCAACCTTATTCGGAATAAGGGCACTTTGAATACGACTAAAAATCGGATTGATTAAACTATTAATAAACGAACCCGCTTGCACATCCACATTATTAACACTAATTGTGGGAAGATAGTCAAACAGTGAAGAAGTTTGCGAAGTATCCTGTGCTTTCCTTACACCCCAACCAATATTAATATCCGTACTCGCAGAAGGTAAAAAAGACCAACCATTAACACTCGCTTCCGCTTTCCATTTAATATCCGTATTTCCCGTGAATTGAGTTGTGGAAAAACTCGGTAAATTCATGGTAGATACTTGGGAAGCCATGATGCGATTTCCGGGGTTATTGACATCAATATTAAATGTACCATTAAATACTGTCCCCTTATCCAGCATTTTGACCTTAATTAACCCTAATTGTGTCGTTGTATCAAAAGGGGTAGAGACTTTAATATTGAGTTTAAGATCATCGGGTTTTGCGGTATCAATATAAAAACCATTAGCTTGATTAAAACCGAAGTCTAAATTCCAATCATAACCTAATTCAACCTTGGCTAAACCGTCAATATTAACACTTAATCCTGGTAAACCCAAATTATTAGCTAACGTAGGATTAAATGTATTTTGGTTGCCCAACTGTTTCAGGTTTAAATGAAATTTAATATCACTAGGGTTACTAACATCTACTCCGATATCATTAGCCAATAAATTACCAAAGACATTCGTCAACGCGAGTTTAAGATTATCAGGAGTAGGGTTACTTAATTGCAGTCCCGTGTGGAGAGGAGTTCTGATATTTTCTAAGAATTTCAACGCGGAGTCATTCGAATTTTTCAGATTGTCACCAATCAGAGGTAAACTGAGATTGAAAACATCACTTTTCAGTGTGGTTTCTAAAGACGTTAAAAAAGTATCTAACCCATTAATAAGTTGATTGGTATCGATGGGCGCGACAGAATCAAAAGTAGTAGGCATAAAATTTTTCCCTGGTTTTCTGATAGAGTGACTGTATAGAGAATCTATAGAAAGAGTATTCAAGATGAGCTACTCTATTTCAGGAGATTGTGCCACTTCTTGAGGCGTTACCCAGAAACCGGTTGGCTTTACAAAAATTAATCCTTTGGGGAACAGTCTCAGGAGTTACGCAAATTTTCTTAATTTACGCGATAGTATGCCATTCGCCCTTACTCTCGCCCTACCCCTTGTCAAATAGGTTTTTTTTGCCTACAGTTGCCCTAGGGGTGAAGGTTAAAAATAGCTGACGCAGAAACCGAGTTTCTTTGCCTAAGTCTTGTTTAAATTTTCTCCTCAATTTCATTACCAATTTTTTCATTATGAGTCAACTTATCGATCCCTTTAAAATCGCACTTCAATTTACCCTAAAATGGGAAGGTGGAATGGGGCATCCGGCTGATCTCGCGGGTACTGTTAATCGTGGAATTAGTCAAGATACCTATGACACTTATTGCGATCAAAAAGATTTAGGGAAGCGCCCTGTTAGTCAAATTACAGACGCGGAATTGGAGGATATTTATCGAGAAATGTATTGGAAGGCTTCTCATGCCGATCAAATGTGTTTACCATTAGCTGTAGTTCATTTTGATACCGCGGTTAATTTTAGTGTTACTGGGAGTATTAGTTTTTTACAGGAAACGCTGGGTTTATCGAATCCTGATGGTATTTTGGGCCCAAAAACGGCGGCGGCTCTCGCCAAAAATAATACTTTGCAAACCGCGACTCGTTATTGTCAATCTCGCATGAATTATCGTCAAGAGCGAGTGAAAAAAAATCCCAATCAGGAGATTTTTTTGCAAGGTTGGTTGAGACGCGATCGCGATTTATTAAACTATATCACTCAGTTAGCCACTTCCGAAACTTCTCCGAAGAATAATCCGGGGAAACCTAATGCACCTGTCGCGACTCCTGATGCTACTCCAACCACAGACAAGTTAACTGCTCAAAATAGCGATCAGATTGCCGAAAAACTGGAACAAGCAATTAATTTACTCCAAGAAGTTGTCACGCTTTTTAAACAAAAAAAGTAATTTGAAGAAGGAAGAAGGAAGAAGGAAGAAGCGATAAAATGGTTGGGGGCATTAACAACAATGTCCTAACCGTCGAGGTTGCTATAATAGCACAAAGGTAAATTGCTCATCCCCCTCATCCCCTTCTCCTTTTTTCCCATGAGGGGAGAAGGGCATAAAAAGCTTCTTTTACTTGATTCTCTTACACAATTAGAGATATTAAATTCCACCCCAATCATCTATTAATAAGAATGGTTAAATAGATGCAATTGTTCACTATTAATGCGATCTCCTTGATATAAAACTTGGGCAATTTCGGACACAGTTAAAACCGCGTGGCCTCGATATCCATGCTCTAATAATCGCTCTTTTACCCCTCGCTCATGATCAATAAATACGACAATATCTTTCACATTTAATCCCACGGATTTTAGTTTTTCTGCCCCTTCTATTGCACTTTTTCCTGTAATTAAAATATCATCAACGACGACAATGGTTTCACCGGGAACAAAATGGCCTTCAATTAAACGTCCCGCACCATAGGCTTTCACTTCCTTGCGTGGAAATACCATCGGATGTTGCATTCGTAATGATAACCCCGTTGCTGTCGGTAAGGAGCCGTAGGGAATCCCCGCGACGCGATCGAATTTTAAATCTTTGAGAATATCTGCATAAGCACTGACAACTTGATGGAAAATTTGAGGCATCGAAATAATGCGTCGTAAGTCAATATAATAAGGAAAAATTTCCCCAGATGCTTGTACATGATCGCCGAAAGTAATACAACCAATATCAAACAGTTGTAGGATTAAATCTTGATGGGGTTCTGATTTCAAAAAACAAACATCAGGCAGCCATAATTCACAAGTCGGACATCCTTCTAAAATGTCAAGACGTTGTGCATTAATTTTATCCCGTAAGGCTTGAATATCTTGGGCAGGAGTTTCACTAAATAATAAATTAGGAGGCACAGGTAAAAGGACACCCGTGCCATTTTTATCTAAACCTGCCGCGAGGATTTGGGTTAATTCTTCCTGATTAATTAAATCATTTTCTTCAGGCATATCCCCTTCTATTAAAATTAATCTTTCTGGGGCTTTTTTCCGAATACGCGCTAACATATCCGCCATAAATCCTACTTCTAATCCAACTTTTTCAGGGGTTCCCCAAGTTTGACAAGCTTCAACAAATTGTAAATAAAGAGCTTCTTCTTGACTAGGATATTCTTGTAAAATAGACGCGGAAGCATTTGCCGTTGCACAGAGGATAAAAACCGCTTTATCAAGATAAACTAAAAAGGGAGCTACCTGATCTAATCCTGCATAGGGACTGAGGGTGACAGCATCAACATTCCATTCTTCAAATACGAGTTTGGCAAAGACAGTGCTGGTGTTTAAATCACTATGTTTGGCATCTAAAATGATGGGAATATGAGGTGGGATTTTGGGCAAAGTTTTTTGTAATAATTCTAAGCCGGAAATCCCTAGTGCTTGATAAAAGCCTAAATTCAGTTTATAGGCACAAACCAATTTTGAGGTTTCTTTGATGATGGAATAAAGCCATGTATGCCAATCTTCCGGGGATGATATGATCACATCAGGGAATGTTTCAGGATCGGGATCAAGGGCAACATAGAGTAAACTTTGATTCTGCTCAATGGCTGAAAGGAGTTTATCGACAAAACTTTTTTGAGTGTTCATTGTTCTTTTTCATAAATTATTATCCCTATTGATGATCTTGCTGCACTTCACTGAGAACGACTATATATAGCAAAAGGAAGAAGGAAGAAGGAAGAAGGAAGAAGGAAGAAGGAAGAAGCTATAAAATAAAGGGTTTCAGGTATTAAGAATTTCCGAAATGTCAAGGTTGCTATATGATAGAATAATTCACGATCGCGACTTATTAACTCACCGACTATAGATTCCGATCACCCAATACCAATTTTGGATAAAATTGTATAGTTTTAATAATATTCCTATTTCCCAAACTCTCACAATTAGAGAGATTTCAAATTCTCAATCCCCATCTAAAATTGAAAGAAAGTGGGTAAGAATACCAGAATCCGAGAGACTCAGACTTACCCACCTTACTAACTTAAACTAATGCGGGAACTGGCTTAGGCCAACGTCCTACCGCGTTGCCAATCACTTCTAATTCTTTCACCAATTTATCAAACTGATCAGGTGTTAAAGACTGAGGTCCATCCGATAATGCTTTTTTCGGATTCGGGTGAACTTCGATCATTAAGGAATCAGTACCCGCCGCGATCGCGCTTTTAGCCATCGAAGGAACATATTCAGCCCAACCCGTACCATGACTAGGATCAATCATAATCGGGAGATGAGTTAAAGTTCGTAATACAGGAATCACAGACAAATCCAAAGTATTGCGAGTATATTTACTATCAAAAGTGCGAATACCGCGCTCGCAGAGAATCACATTCTGATTACCCGAAGCCAACACATACTCCGCGGCCATTAACCAATCTTCAATCGTCGCGGCCATGCCCCGTTTTAATAAAACAGGTTTATCTTGAGCGCCCACCTTCTTCAATAAGGAGAAATTCTGCATATTACGAGCGCCAATTTGGATCACATCCGCGACTTCGACAATGGCAGGTAAGTCGGAAGCATCCATCACTTCTGTAATAATTCCTAAACCAGTAACTTCTCGCGCCCTAGCCAAAAGGTGTAAAGCACTTTCGCCATGTCCTTGAAACGCGTAGGGGGAAGTCCGCGGTTTAAAAGCACCACCCCGGAGAAATTGCGCGCCCGCGGCCTTGACTCGTTTAGCCGTCTCGACAATCATTTCCTCATTTTCCACCGAGCAAGGGCCTGCAACAATGGAGACAGGATGATGAAAACCAATAGGGACATCGCCATTAGGCGTTTTGACAATTACCTCACCCGGTTCGCCATGACGGTATTCAATACTAGCCCGTTTATAAGGACGTTCTACCCGCAAGACATCCTCGATCCAGGGGTTTACGTCCCGTAATTGCAGAGGTTCTAAGTCGGCCGTATCACCGACTAAACCAATAACTGTTTTATAACGTCCGACAATTTTTTCTGCGGATAGCCCCCAGTTACTATGGAGATCTTGACAAACTTGCTCAATTTCGGCTTCGGGGGAGCCAACTTTCATTACGATAATCATCGTTTTTTTCCGTTGTTGATTGATAACTGGAAATTGCTAATAGCTAACGCGAACTGCTAATGGTGCAAAACTTTTGAATTGTTAGCAATTAGTCCTTAGCTATTAGCCATTCACCATTAATCATTAGCCATTAACTTATGATAGTTAACTTTTCGGCTTTGCAGAACGCCACGCGCCACGCATCCTTGTCCAGTTGGTGTTAAACTCTTGCCAGCCTAAGACACTACCCGGAATATCTTCATCCCAAGACGAGGAGAGCGCGCCATAAGTCAGTCCCAAAACACCGAAGCCAAAAAACGCCATACTGACTAGCACTACGGCTGTATTAGCTAGGGGGAATAGGTGATTTTTGACAACAAAATAACTGAGAATGAAGGTCAATATCCCCATTCCCGTTGGAACTCCACTAAAAATACCGATACGCGCGATCATACGTTGGCTGACAGTCTCAGGAATTGTCAGAGATTCTTTATCAGGTTTGGATGGTTCGTCATTCTGAACCCCTTGCACTAGGGGTTCGGAAGGTTTTTTCGGTGTTTTTTTGCGAGTTTTCGCGGGTTCAAAGGGTAAGCGCTCTCTGCTTGATTCGGAAGACATGGCTTTTAGCCCCGGATACCGAGGCGGCTAATCAGGGATTTATATCGCTCTTGATTGATCTTTTTTAGATAGTTTAACAGGCGTTTGCGCGCGCCGATCTTTTTCAGTAAGCCTCTGCGGGAAGCAAAGTCTTTTTGGTTGACTTTGAGATGTTCACTGAGTTTATTGATCTGTTCTGTTAATACCGCGATTTGCACATCTGCCGATCCGGTGTCTGTTTCATGGGTTTGGTATTGTCCCATGATTTCGTGTTTGCGTTCTTGTGTCAGTGCCATGAATCTACTTTTTTCTTTCTAGTCTTAAGATTTCGACAATTGTTTATCATACCATATCTTGAGGTGATTGGTGATTGGTGATTGGGGATTGGTGCACGGCTAAGGGATAAAAACTGAATCCATTACCTAGCAAAGCTTTCGGCGTTGCACAATTAAGGGATGATCTGGTAGGGGCAATCCCCCCGTGGTTGCCCCAAAATCTTAAACCCCCCACCCCCCCTTGCGGGGGGCTGGGGGGGCTTACAAGGGTAGGTTTTTTACAATTAGCTCGCCACTGAGAAGAGGAGGAATGGTAGCCAAGGGATAGGCCTCTAATCCAAAAGAAACAGAGCCATTGGGAATAAAGACTAAGAAGAATTGGGTAAAGGAAGAGGGAGAAACGAATAAGCACACAAGCGATGGAGAACCAGAGGAAGACCATTGAGCGTCGAAGCTAAAATCTTGAGTAAACCCGTTAAAAAAACCGACATAGAACGACAAAACCCTTGTTTACCTCGGTGGTTTAATGGCGTTTGCGAATCAGGAGGCTGTTGGGGGTGATGAGACTCAATCCCTTCCACCACCATCCATAAAGTGGCAACAGCCATCGCCAACCAATGACGTTCGGCTCTTTGAGGGTCACGCAATCGAGTTTTGTGCCATTGCCAGCCATCGGACTTAAAATCCCGATAACTCGATTCAATCCAACAGCGAAAACCATACCAGCCCACAGGGGCTTGATCAGGAGTTAAATCAGTAAGAATTAACCAAGGGTCTTCATAGTTCGGTGTCCAACAAGCCAATAAAGTACAATCAAGAGGATTAGTAGGAAAACAAGTGACTAAACCAGAAAAAGAGACTCCAGGAGACACAACTTTTCCTAAAGGCAACCAAGTTGTCTGATTTCTCAGACGATAACGGCCTTGATGATTAATTCTCAAAAAAGGATGCCAACCTAACCTGACAATTTCCGCAAATAGCCAAGAAGCATAAAGACCTCGATCTGCGGTGACAATCACCAGCCAATTGTACGGAATAATGCCGATAAAATAGCTAAGTAACTCCTGCCAGTAAGGTTTCCAACTTCCTTGGTCTGTTCCCTTGATAATTTTCCAGCCTATGGGGATTCCACAACCTTGAATCAAGACATTAATCGATAACACGGTAAAATTTTGCCCAATATTGGTGGCATCCAAAGCTAAAGGCAATTGTCGATTATCTGGGGGTAATAAACTAATAATCCACCTTAATAAAGGTGCAAAGCATTTTTTGACTTCTAATTGCCTTCTGTGTTTTCCTTTTTTGTCTTCCTGGTTCTGATACCATTCTTTTAATCTTTGGCGTACTGTGTTAGTTTTTTCTTGGTTGAGTTGACCAATAAATTCTGATACTCGGGTGAGTGAGCTAGAGCGAGTCATTACCATTCCAAAACTCCAGGTTGCCAATCCTGACACTTCTGGTAAGGATAAATCAGGCAGATTCCGACTGACAATCCTCATCCACTCTTTGAGATATTTATGTTTGGACACATCAATTTCTCCGATTTGACTGTCACTACTTTTTCATTTTACAGTTTCTCCTCCCTCCGAGTGTAAAAAACCTACCCTTGTAAGCCCCCAACCCCCCCCTGCAGAGGGGGGCAAAGGGGTCGGGATGAAAGGGCTGCCCCTTTAGGGGCAGTCAAAGTGTATTGCATTTTCAATGAGATCGGTGTAAAATGATATCATTAACCTAAACAAAAAACCATGTTGGTACTAGAAGCAAAGTTAAAAGGAAAAGATTGGCAGTACGAGTTGCTCGACGAAGTAATTCGTACTGCCAATTTTGTTCGTAATAAAGCTTTACGGTACTGGATGGATAATAAAGGGGTTGACAAAAACGATCTGCAAAAACTTTGTGCGATTCTTGCCAAATCCTATGAGTGGGCAGGCCAATTAAATTCCCAAGCCAGACAATCATCTGCCGATAGAGCATGGTTGGCAATCTCCAGGTTTTATGCCAACTGTAAAGAAGGCAAACCAGGGAAAAAAGGTTTTCCCAAGTTCAAAAAACGTGGAAGATCCGTTGAGTATAAACAAACGGGATGGAAACTGGCAGAAGACAGAAAGAGAATCACATTCACTGATGGGTTTAAAGCAGGAAGTTTTAAACTTATTGGTTCTCGTGATTTGAATTTCTATCAACCTTCACAAATCAAACGAGTTCGAGTTGTGAAAAGAGCCGATGGATTTTACTGTCAATTTCTAGTAGATGTAGAACGTTCAGAACCACAATCGCCAAATCTTAAAGCAGTGGGGATTGATTTAGGTTTAGAGTTTTTCTATACCGACTCAGAAGGGAATCAAGTAGAAAATCCAAGGTTCTTGAGAAAATCAGAGAAATCTCTGAAAAGATTGCAACGTCGAGTATCGAAAAAAAAGAAAGGTTCTAAAAACAGAAAAAAAGCCATCAATAAGATGGCTAGAAAGCACTTAAAAGTCAGTAGGCAACGTCGAGAATTTGCTGTAAGAACGGCAAGGACGTTAGTAACATCTAACGATGTGATAGTCTATGAAGACTTAAAAGTATCAAATTTAGTGAAGAATCATAAATTAGCCAAATCTATCTCTGATGTGGCGTGGTATATGTTCACAATTTGGGTGGATTATTTTGCCAAAATACGAGGCGTTCATGTGATGTCAGTACCGCCTCATTTCACATCTCAGGATTGTTCTGGGTGTGGAGAAAGAGTAAAGAAATCTCTATCAACACGAACCCATAAATGTCCGAGTTGTGGATTAATTGAACATCGAGATTTGAACGCAGCAAAGAATATTTTGGCAAAAGGTTTAGGATTAAAAAGTACGGCGGGGCACGCCGAATCTCAAAAGCTTGGGGAGACTGATCCTCTGGCTTGTGTTGAGAAATCTACACAGGTTAAGGTTAGTCGTAGAGCCAAGAATCCCACTCCTTAAGGGGTGGGAGTGTCAATGCTAGTCTTGAGTTAAGCCGCCCCCAGTGCCATAGTCCATGAAAATGACTGTATCTGTAGGTAGTTCTGCCGTAAAATTCTAAAATATATCCTGCTAATCGTAAATGACACTGCCCAAGGGACTGCTACATCAGCAGACCGCGATCGGCAGTATTAAGGTATACCCGTGAACTTAAAAGAAATATTCAAAACAGCTAACCCCATTATTGGGGTTGTACATTTACAACCTCTCCCTACGTCTCCCCGCTGGGGAGGGAACCTAAACGCGGTGATTAGTCGGGCCGAACAAGAGGCGACGGCCTTGGCTTCTGGTGGTGTCAATGGAATTATAGTCGAGAATTTTTTCGATGCCCCCTTTTCCAAAGATCGGGTCGATCCCGCGGTGGTCAGTGCTATGACATTAGTGGTGGAACGTCTCACCAGTCTCGTCACTTTACCCATTGGCATCAATGTATTACGCAATGATGCCCACAGTTCCCTCGCGATCGCGGCTTGTACCCAAACCCAATTTATCCGAGTCAATGTCCTCAATGGGGTGATGGCCACCGATCAAGGGTTAATTGAAGGACACGCCCATGAACTATTACGCTATCGTCGGGAATTAGGCGCGGATGTCAAAATTATCGCGGATGTCCTAGTAAAACATGGACGAGCCTTGGGAAGTCCCCATCTGATGACCGCGGTACAGGAAACCATTGAACGGGCCCTGGCCGATGGAGTCATTGTATCCGGTTGGTCAACAGGAAGTCCTCCTAGTTTTGAGGATTTAGAATTAGCAAAAGCTGCCGCGGGAGATACTCCTGTATTTATTGGTAGTGGCGCGAGTTGGGAAAATATTCCCCGTTTAATTAGAGCCTCCGATGGGGTAATTGTCTCTAGTTCACTCAAACGTCATGGCCGAATTGATCAACCTATTGATCCGATTCGTGTTAGTCAATTTGTAGAGGTAACTCGCCGGACACTTTCTCAAATAGAGGAAGAACATAATCATCACACAGAAGAAAGTAATGGTAAACTTCCTACTCATTCTGCTCTAGGCAAAACCACCTCTAAAATCTAAAATTCCCAATCTCAAAATCTAAAATCATTATGGTTCGCCGACGTTCTACTCCTTGGATTCATCGTTGGGCTCGCATTATTATTGGGGGAATTGCCGCGATCGGTGTGTTAGAAACAGCCTATCTCACGATCGCGAAATTTACTAATAGTTCTGTAGTTTGTCCGACGACAGGTTGCGATCGCGTATTAAATAGCGATTACGCGGTAGTTTTTGGTATTTTACCCTTAAGTTTATTAGGATTATTCGCGTATTTAACAATGGGAGCTTTAGCCTTAGCTCCCCTCGGAGTCAATCCCGAAACTAATAAAGCCACGCGATCAAACCTAGAAAAATCGACATGGTTCGCGATGTTTATCCTGAGTACCGCGATGCCAATTTTCAGCGGTTATCTCATGTATATCATGGCCTTTGAAATCAAGGAGATATGTATTTATTGCGTATCATCCGCGATCTTTTCTCTAGCCCTATTTATCCTGACCTTAATCGGCCATGAATGGGAGGATATAGGACAACTTTTCTTCACAGGACTCATCGTAGTAATGGTAACATTTATCGGTACATTAGGAGTCTATAATAATGTCAAATCACCGACTCCTACTGTCGCGAGTAATGCACCACCTCTAGTTAAAACAGTTTCAGGACAAGCCGAAATCAACTTAGCCCGTCATTTAACCGAAATAGGAGTAAAAGAATATGGAGCCTATTGGTGTCCCCATTGTCACGAACAAAAAGTTTTGTTTGGTAAACAAGCCTCCGCGTTATTAGATTACGTCGAATGCGATCCCAAAGGGCAAAATTCCCGAACCTCATTATGTCAAACCGCGGGAATTAAAGGATTTCCGACTTGGGAAATTAAGGGTAAATTCTATGAGGGGGTACAATCTTTAAGCAAATTGGCCGATTTATCTGGATATAATGGCGATCGCGACTTCAAAAATTCTCTTCCTCCGCGCTAATTTCATTAAACCACAAAGATACAGAGACACAAAGGGGTAAATTTTTCTCATTTTGAGGTGAAGTAATGAAGAAAAGAGCGAAAGCGCGATCGGCTTTCTTTCCTCTGTGTCCTTTGTGGTTATAGAATATAAAGATGATATAGCAATCCTAAATAGGTTGTGGCAAAATGTAGGGGTAGCGCCCCCGTGCCTACCCCACAGAAGAAGTGCCTACCCCACAGAAGAAGTGCCTACCCCACAGAAGACGCGGGCAACCACGGGGGGATTGCCCCTACAAAAATATTAAAATTTCAATAGGATTGCTATATGATCAAAATTGGTAATAAATATTTTTAAGAGAGTGTAAACAATGTCTAACGATAATCAAACCAGCTTGACAGTAGAAGAAGCACAAAAACTCCTAAAAAACTATACCTGTCTGAATATAAAGTCAGAGGAGGAGGCTGCGGAAAAAGCGAAAATAGAAGAAGCCTTACGACTTGTGGTGAAATCATCAGAGTATCAAATGTTAGGAGTTTGTGCGTCATCTCAAACAGAAGGTTTTATCGCCTTACAAAATTATTTAAAGGGACTCGGTTATCAAGATGTGATTGATGGGAATGCTGTAGGACCTGTAGAGGGTTCAGTTTATATCAAATTTAATACGATGAAAAAGTCTTATTATATGGATAGTTATATAGGGACTTATCGGGGTGTTTTAGTGTCTTGTCAATGCGGGTTTGAAGATGGGGTTAATGAGACTTATGGTCATTTTCCCTTAGATTTATTTAACCCAATCTGAAAAGAAAGGTAAAAATCAGCACGATAGCCTTCGGCTCAAGCGCAGCTATCGCGCCTCTTCCTACTCTTAGTGCCTTAGTGCCTTAGTGGTGAACATTTCCCGCCAACTGTGAGGGGAAAAAAAGCGCGATAGCCTTCGGCTCAAGCGCAGCTATCGTGTCTTACTCCCACGACTAATCAATACCCGTTAAAATTCAAGCGATCGCCGATATTGCTGCAACAATTCGGGTAAATAATCATAGCCATCAACGCCAATATATTGTATAATAGTTGATCGATATTTCTGTAAAGCTCCCTTAAAATTATCAGCCCCTAATTGTCCCTGTAATATCATCATTAAGCCCGCGGAATTTCGCCACTCATTCGCGTTAATTTGTTCTAATAAATACATGGCTAAACAACCTACCCCGATCGCGTTCTCGCTTTCTTTCATGGCATAAAACGCTTCGGCTTGATAGGCAAAATTTAACCCTTGTAAATATAAATCCCCTGACATTTTTGCCGCTTCTGCGCCTTTGGCTAAATATCCGATCGCGTCTTTTCCATTCCCTAAAACGGTATAAGCTATACCCAAACTATTATAACATAAAGCTAAACTTTGTCCGTCCTCTAATTTCTCCGATAATTTTAACCCGCTTTGCAGATATTCGATGGCTCTTTCATAAATTTCTGGCTCCATTCTTTCTATCTGTTGGGCTTCAAATACTTCGCTATATCCCAAATTAACTAAAGCATTAGCTTCTCCTAATTTATCTCCCCCCTGACGGGCTAAAATTAACGCCCGTTGACTCCCATTTATTGCCTCTGTATAATTCTTTTGCGCGATATGAATCCGACTTTGATGATTATAATTTGCTATCTCACAAGCGCGATCGCCCGCATTTCTGGCTATTTCTAAGGCTTCCTGATGAAAAGACATAGCGCGATCGTATTGTCCAATAATGCGTTGAGAAACCCCTAACAAAGTTAAAATTCTCGCCTTTTCTTGAGTCTTTTCTACTTGTCGCAAGGGTTCATCTAAATAATTAATGGTATCCCGTAAACCATCTTGAGAAAATAAAGCAAAAATCCCGCCATACAAGGGAAAATACTCTTTTTGAGCGAAAGCCCGTAAAATTTGTAACATCACTTGAAAACAAGATTTACCTAATTCTTGACGACTCAGAGAATTAAGAAAAGACGCGTTATTACATCCATTATAAAGTTGACACCAAATTACCGCGAAGGTGAGATACATACTAATAGACGCGTTTTTCCCCCATTTAGAATTATAGGGTTGTTTTTCAAACCAAGCCACTAAACCCCGTTGTAAATATGGGAAGACGATCGCGACTTCTATCCAAACCTTGACATCAAAAGTAGCCTGTCTTTCTGCAAACTCTAAAATCGACTCATCGGAAGCTAATGTCTTTAATAATTCTTGTAAAAAGGAAAGGTTTTCCGGTGTTTTTTCTTCCTCAAAAGTGGGACTCGAAAAACCAAAGCCCATCCCAGACTGTTCTTTTTTCTGGGTGTTTTTTGTCTTAGTAGTGGATAATAAATTTAGCCACTTTGCCCAAGGTTGTCGTCCCTGGGTTCCCCCTTTCAATTCAAAACCCATTGCATTATTACTTAATTCATAAATCCAACTAATTAAGTCCCCTTCTAACTTTTTCCATGTCATTAAACCCTGTTCTATTCCTATCGCGATATTGAGGATATTTTCTCTTTCCGTATTATTGGTTAAACCCGCGGTTTGTTTTAAAGTTTGACTCAGTTGTTGTAATTGATCTAAATTTAAAGCCTTATCTTGATTTTGATCGATAATATCCACAAACACCAGCACGCGTTCCTGAGCCTCCGCTTGTAATAGTTTTTGCGTTGCCTGAGAAATTATCCCCTTAGTTTTATTTTCCTTTTCCCAGCGACTATATTCATTTTCAATACTTTGTAACGCCCGTGCTGTACGAGTTAATTTAGCTTGTTTTAGTTCAATACTATCCCTAGAAAATAAATTTTGAGAACTCTTTAAACTCTCAATTTCTGTGTTAACTTCCTTCAGACGTTCCCCTAAACAACGGGCAAAACTTTCACTCGTACCAGGGTTAATACTTTCTGCTAACATTTGATAAAGTTGCTCTTTCGAGCGAATTTGCCCCTTAATCGTCAGTTCGACTATTTGAGTAATTAATGCAGAATCGCGTGGTGAAATCTCAGACATATTTGTTTTCAGGAATTTTAGTATAATATCTCTGGGAACTGTAGATACAGACCTTATTCTCTAGTATAAAACAAAGATGGATATTTGATCATATCCTCAATTTGGGCTATGGCCGCCGCGACACCTCTTTCCGCAAAGGGAGAGAGGCGATCGCTTAATTCAAAATTAATCCCTGGTACGGAAATTAACCAACTGTGGGGAGTATAATCATAGAGAGCACGCGTCAGGGCAAGAAGCGATCGCGGATTAGAAGTATGGCCCATAATAATCCGACAAGAATCCGCGGGAGAAATGCTTTCTAACTTTAATAGAGATTCTTCGTCTGTAGCAACACAAGCATCAATAAAAATCGCGGCATCCACCGTCGCTAAATCTTCCGCTAATTCTGGCATTAATTGATGAACAGCTTTCGTTTTGACGTGATAAAAATTCCACTCGGCAACCGTGTCGGCTACCAATTGCCCTATAGCATCATCTCCTCGTAATTGGTTCCCATAACCAATTACCATAAAAGATTGAGGCGGTGTACGAGGGTATTCTAGCATTTTCTTTAGGTCTTAGGTGTTAGGTGTTAACTTTTAGGGGATGGTAGGTTTGAGGTGATAGGTTTGAGGGCGTTGCTGAATTGGGATATGAAATAATCGGGGCAATCCCCCCGTGGTTGCCCTTGGCGGGCGGGCACTCTTGCACCGCCCCTACAGGTAAATCATACTTTCATTCAGCAACGCCCGTTTGAGGTTTTGAGTTTTCAGCTACCAGCTAGTACCTACAGCTATCACCATCCCAACACCAACCTGGGTACAAGTTTGGTATGGGGCTAAGGCTCAGAAAGCTAACACCTAACACCTAACACCTACACCTAATATCTATTCCCGACCAATTTTATTGATAATAGTGCCATCTGCTGCCACTAATTCAATTTGTAAAGGCATTTGTCCGATCGCGTGAGTCGAACAACTTAAACAGGGATCAAAACAACGAATCCCCGCTTCAACACGGTTTAAAAACCCTTCAGCAATGTCATTATTATGAATATAATGTTTCGCAATTTGAGAAACAGTCTTATTCATTGCCAAATTATTTTGTCCCGTCGCAATAATCAGATTAACTTTCTCAATTAAACCATTTTCATCAACCTGATAATCATGGAATAAAGTACCGCGAGGTGCTTCACTTACCCCTACCGCGTTTAATTGATTCACTCCGGCATCGGCACGACAGCGTTTAGAGGCAATATCATCATCATTAACTAATTGTTCGATAAATTCTAAGCAGGCTAAAATCTCTAACAATCGTGCATAATGATAGAAGAAAGATGATGTCGCGACTCTTGCTCCTGCCCGTTGACGAAATTCAATTAACTCGGCATCGGCATGAGGTACTCCCATGCGATCGCAAATATTCACGCGTGCTAAAGGACCAACTCGATAAATCCCATCAGGATAACCCAAGGGTTTATAATAAGGAAACTTCAAATAGGACCAAGTTTCCACCGCTTCCCCTAAAAAATCACGGTAATTATCTTCACTTAAACCATCCGCGACTATATTACCATCGCTATCCATAAAACGCAAATGGCCACCGTAATGTTCCCAGTTTCCATTGGGGGCAACCAAGCCCATAAATAGTGAGCGAAATTCCCCAAAATTTTCGACTTCTGTCTTAAATTGATCTAACAAACGCTTAAACAAATTCAGCGCGGTTTCTATGGTTTGACGAGACTCTGGTAAACGTTCCCGTATCCAAGCGCGTCCTTCTTCGGAAAGGGGCGATCGTACCCCCCCTGGTACTGCCCAAGCCGCGTGAATTTTCCGCGCTCCTAATAACTCAATAATTTGTTGTCCAAATTGACGTAAACGAATACCCGCCCGCGCTAAATCTGGATCGGCTGCCATTAAACCAAAGACATTACGAGTCGCGGGATCGCTATCCCATCCTAAGAGAAAATCTGGACTACTTAAGTGGAAAAAACTTAACGCGTGGGATTGGGTAAACTGTGCCAAATTCATCATCCGACGCAATTTTTCTCCCGCGATCGGCACTTTTACTGCTAAAACTTTATCACCTGTTTTCGCGGATGCCAGTAAGTGACTCACGGGACAAATACCACAAATCCGGGCAGTAATCCCAGCCATTTCCGTAAAAGGACGGCCTTCACAAAACTTTTCAAAACCACGAAATTCTACGACATGAAACCGGGCATCATTCACTTCACCCGCGTCATCTAAATAAATGGAAATCTTCGCGTGGCCTTCAATGCGAGTCACCGGATCAATAACAACTGTTTTCCCCATAATATCCTCTTTTTTGATTATGAATTGTAACACCTAATAGCTCAGGGCTAAAGGTAGTATTTTGGGTGAATTGTCGCGGTTTTCCTTCCAGGTAATGGGCGACAAGATTATGCCTATAGGGGCTGGTTAGGATCATCCCAATTTGGTAGCTAGGGGCGAAGTATTCCGCGGATAAGTTATTGGTTATAAGTACAGATTTAATACGGTTATGCTTCGCCCCTACAGACTGTACCTACTCAACGGAAAAGTGTTATAACCCCAGAAATGTGCAATTTCGTCAGGCTTTCGGATGGGAAATACTCATTAATAGGTAATAGGTGATATGTCTGGGGAGTTTCATTTTCCTTGACTCTCCCTTTTTTCCTACTGAGTAATGATAGAGTACGCGATCGCGCAAGAAAAACTCCCATTACCCATTACCCATTACCCATTACCCATTACCCATTACCCATTACCCATTACCCATTACCCATTACTGATTAACCAAACTTAATCATTTCGCGTCCTTCCATCACAGGTTTTTCGCCATGCAGTAAGGGGGTTAAAGCATCTTTAATGCGTTGGGCTGAGGGTGGACATCCGGGTAAATAGAGATCAATTTTTACCACTTCATGTAAAGGACGTACCATATCAAGTAAAGGGGGTACAATACCCGGATCTTTAGGCAGTTGAGGGGTAACATCCCCCAATTCTAAATAAGAGCGCTTCAAAACCTGATCGGTTCCTCCTAACATATTTCGCATCGCGGGTACGTTAGCTGTTACCGCACAATCTCCAAAGGAAATTAGAAATTTTGTGCGGGATCTAACCAGATGAATTAACTCTAAATTTTCTTCATTGGCGACGGCCCCTTCTACTAAACAAACATCTACATTTTCAGGATATGCTTTAATATCACAACCGACGGGACTATAGACGACATCGACTTTTTCGGCTACATCAAACAGAAATTCATCTAAGTCGAGAAAACTCATGTGACAGCCTGAACATCCCGCCAGCCATACCGTAGCAAATCTAATTTTTGTCATCCTCTTTTCTCCTTAACTAAATGTGGGAAATATTCGTGATTAGGTTTTGAGTTATAGGTTGTAGGTTTTACTTTTAGGTAAAAAACGACGATTACCTATTACCCATTACCTATTACCCATTACCTATTACCGACTCCATTGTTTTTGTTCGCGGGCGGTGACAATAAATTCTAATTTTTCACGATCGCGAGTCATTTCCGAGACTGTCATACCCTTACGGAAAATCGCGCCCGTGGGACAAGCTTCGACACATTTGCCACAAGAAGTACAAGCATCAACAGTACCCCAAGGTTGATTTAAACCAGTGACAACTTTTGCTGTAGCTCCTCGATAGGCAACATCCCAAACATGAGCTCCTTCAATTTCATCACATACTCGCACACAACGAGTACATAAAATACAACGATTATGATCAATACCAAATTGCTCATGGGAAACATCAAGATCGCGTTTGGGGAAACGATAGGGGAAACGTGAATGATCCATCCCTACTTCGATCGCGACATCTTGTAATTCACAATTACCATTAGCAACACAAACCGCACAAACGTGATTGCCTTCGGAGAATAACATCTCCACAGTCATGCGACGATATTCTTGCAATTGCTCCGTCTTAGTATTAACAACCATTCCTTCCGTCGCCTGGGTAACACAAGCCGGTAAAAGGCGATTAATGCCGCTAACTTCCACCAAACATAAACGACAAGCACCTACATCAGAAACCCCGTCCAAATGGCATAAAGTAGGAATACGAATACCCGCCTCCTTCGCGGCATCTAAAACCGTTTTTCCTTCTTCGATCGCCAGATCAGTACCATCAATCGTTAGAGTAACAACAGACATAAACTCCTCCACATACCGATTTTTGATTGGGAATTTGGGATTTTGAAATTAATCAGAAATGTCGATCAAAATCCTGAAACCTGGTTTCTTAACCAATACCTTCGCCTACAAAGCGGGCGGGATCTCTTGCACCGCCCCTACATACCACAGATTTTCCGCGTTTTATCGTTTTTGGCGAAGCTATTGTTAACCTAATAGTGTTGAGAAACCAGATTTCTCAAATAAACTAACAATAACCCCCCCCCGTATAGTGCCAAGTTGACTCAGTAATTAACACCTTACCGGGGAAAATTGCCGCGAACTTGGCCGCGGTTTTATCACAAACTGCCGCGGGAACTCCTCTTTGTAAAACGTAACCATTTGCCGCCTCAAAAAATTCATCTTTGCAGCAATAAATGGCCGTTTTTCCGGTGAAAATGCAAGCCCCATCATCAGGAACAGGTACTTTAAAGGAGACCGAATCAAGGCTTTCTAAGAGCAAATCATCAACTAATCCGTAATTTTCTTGATTCAGAAGTCGATAGGGTTGTTTAGCGCGAATTTCAATTTGTCCAAAGCCCATATCTACTAAAGACTGAATATATTCCTGATAGGTAAGTGCTCCTGATAAACACATGGCGCGTAGTCGTTCATCTTGCTTTAAATGTTCAGGAATCGGACGAGTCGCGATCGGATCACTCATTAACAGTCTTCCCCCTGGTTTTAACACGCGATAAGCTTCTTTTAAAGCCTTCACTAAATCAGCAGGTTCAAAGATATTAAATAAGCAATTTTGCGCGACAACATCTACTGATTCATCGGGAACCGGTAAAGCAAAGGCATCACCGTCGCGTATTTCCACAAAACTGAGATCAAACCAAGGATTTTCTTCGGCGGCCAGTTGCAGATTTCGTGCCGCGGCATCGCGCATTTCTGCCACAGGTTCCACCGCGATCACTCCTTGGGGACAACGGGAAAAATAGGCAAATTGTAAAGCTTCTAAACCACCCCCGACGCCAACATAAATCACCGTTGGATTCCCAATTAATTCCGCCGGATGTACCGTTGTACCGCAACCATAATTCATTTCCTGCATGATGGCAGGAATTTTGAGGCCGGGGAATTGCAGAGAACTGCTTTGCACGCAACACAAACCGATTTCGGGTTGTTCGGCAACGGCTTTGTAAAATTGGGCTGTGGTTTCCAGATAGCTCATAGCAATTTTTAATTTTGAATTTGGGATGGTGGATTAACAGAAACAGGGTTTTTTTCTGTCCTTCAATAACAGTAATGATACTAGAGGCCAAGCCTCTCCTTGGTGGGAACCCTGTTTCTTTGTCCCTCATCCATTAGACATCTGGTGAAACTGGGAGCAATGGCAGGCTAACGCCTACCCTACAGTAGTTTTTGCAGATGTCTATTAATGAACCGCGACTTTAGCATGGACTGGCTTTTTCAACAGGGCTAAATATTCATCCTTAAAATAGTTCATGGTACTAAGGATGGGATTGGGCGCGGATTGCCCTAAGCCACATAAACTGGTAGCTTTGACCATTTTACAAAGTTCTTCGAGTTGATCTAAGTCATCCTGTGTGGCTTCTCCATTAAGCACTTTGGTTAATGCTTCATACATTTGCACCGTACCAGCACGACAGGGGATACATTTGCCACAGGTTTCTTCTTTGCAAAATTCCATATAAAACCGGGAAATTTCGACCATGCTGGTGCTTTGATCCATTACTACCATCCCCCCGGAACCCATCATGGAACCGAGTTTCGCTAAAGATTCGTAGTCAACGGAGTTATCGAGGGCTGTCCCGGGAATACAACCACCACTGGGGCCTCCGGTTTGCACGGCTTTGACAACGCCATTGAGGACTCCGCCTCCCATTTCTTCGACGATTTCCCGTAGGCTAATTCCCATTGGGACTTCGATGAGGCCGTTATTGCGTATTTTGCCTGTGAGGGAGAAAATTTTAGTCCCTTTGCTTTTTTCTGTGCCAATACTCGCGAACCAGTCCGCGCCTTTGGTGATGATGGGGGCAATGTTGCCAAAGGTTTCGACGTTGTTAATTAGGGTTGGACATTCCCATAAACCTGATTGGGCGGGATAGGGGGGACGGGGGCGGGGGTTGCCGCGGCCTCCTTCTACGGAGCCGATCAGCGCGGTTTCTTCTCCACAGACGAAGGCTCCGGCTCCCACTCGAATGTCTACTCGGAAGTCAAAGTTAGAATTGAATATCTGGGAGCCTAACACTCCGACTTTTTTGGCTTGTTGGATGGCTTTTTGGAGGCGGCTAATCGCGAGGGGATATTCTGCCCGGACGTAGATAAAGCCTTGGTTGGCTCCGATCGCGTATCCGGCAATGGCCATGCCTTCGAGAATTCGATGGGGATCGCTTTCGAGCACACTACGATCCATAAAGGCACCGGGATCGCCTTCATCTCCATTACAAATAACATATTTTTGACCGGGGGGCATTTTGGCTACGGTTGCCCATTTTAAACCGGTAGGAAATCCCGCGCCTCCTCGTCCTCGGAGTCCACTACGACTAATTTCTTGGACGACATCGGGGGGTTTCATGTCATGGAGGGCATGATAAAGGGCTTGATAGCCACCCACCGCGATATATTCGGCAATTTTTTCGGGATCAATGAGTCCGCTATGCTCACGAACAATTTTTAATTGACGACTAAAAAATGGATGATTGGGATCGCCTTGGAGGGGTTTTGCGTCCCCTTTGCCATCGAGAGCCTCAATAATACTGGGGGCTTCTTCGGGGGTTACTTTTTCGTAGAGGAGATTTTGAGGATGGACTTCTACCATTGGTCCCATTCCACAAAAGCCCATGCAACCGACTCCTACGACTTGAACGCGATCGCCGATGCCGGCTTGATTCACCGCGTCGTCCATCTGTTTTTTCACTAACCCCGCGTTGGCGGCTTGACACCCCGTGGAAGTACAGCAAAGGACACGAATACTTTTTTGGGCCTCGCGTTCTTTTTCACCAAGATCGAGCAGATCTGCAAATTCCATAATTGGGATTTCTCCTTATTTCTAATTGCTCATAGCTAATGACTTCACTACGACTGTGAGCCTTTTGTCCATTCTTCTATGCGCCGTATCGCGGCTTCTGGCGAAACTTGACCAGCCACTTTACCATCAAAAACCACCGCGGGCGCGATCCCACAGGCCCCAATACATCGTGCTGTGAGTACAGAAACTTGACCATCGGGGGTCGTTTCCCCTTGACGAATGCCTGTTTTTTGCTCTAATGCAGCCAAGACATCGCCACTCCCTTTCACATAACACGCGGTCCCTAAACAGACGACACAGTTATGGACACCACCCGGTTTCAATGAAAAGAGGTGATAAAAGGTTGCCACACCAAACACCCGACTTAGGGGCAATTTTAACGCGTGGGCAACATAGAGCAAGACATCCTCTTCTAAAAAACCAAAGGCTTCTTGGGCCTTATGCAACACCTCAATCAGAGAGTCTTGGCGATACTGGTTCCGTTTCATTGTCATGTCTAAGACTTTGAAACGTTTATCACCACTGGGATGTTCTGGGGCTGTTTTTGCCCCTTTCGGTGTTGTCTTTGTTTTTGCTTCCATAGATTATTTCCTTTGAATATTGTCTAGTTTGTTATAGGGAGTCTTACCCCCCTCTTAACCCCGAAGACCTCCATCATTTAATATTGAAAATATCCTTTTCTGAGTTAATACCCCCATACTGGTTAAGTTTGTATCCATTTTTACCTGTACAGTACGGTTTCTTCACAATATTATGAGTTTGCTCTCGTTTCTGTAAAGATTGTCGCACTTTTCTCTCAAGAGGCTAGAAAAGTAAATAAAGTTTTTATAATTCCTTTGCGATCCCACATCGGCCCCGATTTTTCCTTGGCTCATTTCCTTCTCCTCTCAAAACTAGGGAGATAAACAACTTTGATGTTGTTTATCTCCCTCAGGCAGAAACTTTTGTCTTTATGTAATGGAAATTAAATAATTTGAGCATAAGGTTTGTCGGGGAACCCTGAAGATCGAAAGCAGGCAAGATGCCTGCACTACTTTACTAAAATTTCATTACTCTGGGGGATTTTGCCCGGAGCATTTCATTTTTGTAAATTGGTAGTGGGAGCGTCTCGCTCCCTATTAGATCCCGCCCGGAGCGAGACGTTTGTGCTGAGTGCTACGCACACGCTACGCGAACGCACAGGCTTCGCCAACCCACTACAGTTTTTTCTGCAAATTTGAGATGCACCCATTTTGCCGCTCAAGGAGAGGAAAAATAACGACTTATTTTTTCTTTAATACGATCAATGTAATATCATCAAACACTTTTTGTTGACCGATATATTGGTTAACATCATTAATAACCGCGTGGCGAATTTGCTCTGCGGATTCTTGATGATGAGTTTGTACGACGTTACAGAGTCGTGTCCACCCATAAAATTCTCGATTCATATTTTCAGCTTCGGTTATGCCATCGGTATAAAGCACCAAGACATCGCCATAATTTAAGGTAACTTTTGCTTCGTTAATAAAAGGGGAAATGTCCTCTTCTAATCCCAGAGGAAAACCTAAATCAAAAGTATCTATTTTCTCTAATGTACCATCAGCACGCACTAAAATTATATCTTCATGTTGACCCCGAATGGTTAATAATCCTTTCTCATAGTCTAATAAAGTTAAAGTGATATGTTTTGAGGATTGCATCCGTTCAATATTAGCATAAATTGTGCGATTAAGGATATCTAAAAAACGGACAGAATTAGTTTCTTTACTATTTTGTAAAGTGCGAATTGCGGTTTGTAGCATAATCATTAATAAACAACTTTCTAAACCATGTCCCGCGACATCACCAATACCAATTTTGACTCTCCCTGTATCGGTAAGAACATCATAATAGTCGCCTCCGACTTCCGCGGCTGATTCCATAAAACCAGAAATTTCTAACCCTTCTACTGAGGCTAATTCCGAATCTTTGGGGAGTACCATTTGCTGTATTCTTCGCAGAATATCTAACTCCGTCGCTAAACGAGTATTTTCAGATTTGAGATATTTGAGATTGAGATGAGTGCGGAGACGGGCTAATAATTCATCTTTGGAGATCGGTTTTGTCAGATAATCATTAGCACCCATATTTAAACCTGTGACAATATCTTGGATTTGAGTTTTCGCGGTGAGTAGGATAATCGGTAATTCCGTCGCGTTAAAGCGATCGCGTATTTTTTGAGTAACTTCATAGCCACTCATTTTGGGCATCATGACATCGAGTAAGATAATATCAGGTTTTAAACCCTCATCTAATAATCTTAAAACTTCGCCACCATTATTGGCTTGAAAAATCGCGTAATTCTGGAGAGAAAGATTATTAAGAATTACCTGAATATTGATAGGTTCATCATCAACCACTAAGACTTTTATTTGTTTAATATCTGGGGCATTTGGGGGTAAATTAGGTGCAATGGCAGAGGTAATTAATTCCGTGATAATACTCTCTTTTAAAGCCCTATTTGATGAATTTGTTGCGACAGTTTCTTGGGCAATGGGTAAAGTAAAAGTAAATTGAGATCCTTTTCCTAAAGTAGATTGTACACTAATGTTACCCCCATGTAATTCGACTAATTGTTTTGTTACTGTAAGCCCTAAACCGGTACCGCCATATTCTCTGGAAATGGAACCTTCCGCTTGTTGGAAAGATGCAAAAATTTGCTCAAATTTATCCTCGGCAATACCAATTCCTGTATCCGAAACCGCGATCGCGATAGCCGAATTTTTTTTACCCCCCTCAACTTCGGGGGAGAGGGGGGAATCTATCACTTTTGCGGAAACGGTAATACTTCCTGATGCGGTAAATTTAATAGCATTTCCAATGAGATTATAGAGAATTTGTTGCAAACGATTTTCATCGGCTTCTACGGGGGGGAAATCAACGGAAATGGCATTAATAAGACTTAAATTTTTACGGGCAATCGTGGGTTGGCTCAGACAGAGAACAACATTAGTAATAGAGTGTAAATCAATCGGTTTTAGTTGTAATTCTAAATGTTGATGTTTGAGTTGAGAAAAGTCGAGAATATCATTAACTAGACTAGAAAGACGGCGGCCACTGGAAACAATCATTGCTAAATTAGATCGTGTCAAGGGAGAAATTTCTCCTGTGGCTCCTTCGATTAAAGATTCCGCGATGCCAATGATACCATTAAGGGGAGTTCGTAACTCATGGGAAGTATTGGCTAAAAATTCATCTTTAAGTTTATCAAGACGTTGTAATTCTATGTTTTGGGTTTCCAGGGTGGCAAAGGAGTCTTTTAATTGTCTTGCCATTTGATTAAAGGATTCACCTAATACCTCTAATTCGTTAATTCCTTTGACATCTACTTTTTGATCTAATTCTCCCGACGCGATCGCGGTTGCCGATTTATTTACACGGTTAATAGGGCGAGTGATGCCACGGGAAATTAAAAAACCGAATCCTGTAGCAATAATTAGAGTAAGCACACATAATAGAATTGTGACATGAGCATTATTATTAATTTGCTCCATAAAATCTTCTTCAGGAATAACTACGACAATTAACCAGTTAATTCCATAGGTATCTCGCAGAGGTGCTATTTCTAAAAATAATCGTTTTCCCTCCCAGGTAAAAATTCTTTGTTGCCATTGATCAATCTGGATATTTTTGCCAAATTCCGAGCGCAAATATAACGCGGTTGCTTTAGTAATTGGATTAGAACTCATTGTCGCGTCCATCACTTGTGCATTACCATTTTTATCAATTATATAGGGTTCTTCTTGGGTGGAAGTTGCCACGAATAAACCGGAACTTTCCATAATAAAACTCTGTCCCGATTTTCCCACTTTCAGCCCACGGAGAAATTGACTAATACTCGATAAAGAGATATCATTCGCAAAGATAGCAACTAATTTACCATCTTCTCCATAAAAGGGATGAGTGGCTGTAATTCCTAGAGCCGGAGTGCTAAAAAATGTATAAATAGAAGTCCAGATCGGTTTATTTTTTTTGACAGTTTCGATATACCAGGGACGGAGACGGGGATCGTATTTGCGAGGGGGGCGCATCAACAGTTTTAGTAAATTTCCATTAAGATCAGTAAGATAGGATTCATAGTAACCATTAGTATCTTGATTACTAAAATTAATGGTAATGTTTTTTTCGTCCTGTAAACGATTACTGCCAACATATTCGCCTTGCTCATTCCCTACATAGATTAAATTGACTGATTCAAAGGCTTTTATTTGTTGCCAAAAGTACCGGGTTTTACTGCTAAGATCGTTTAAGTCTAATGTGCCAAGACGTGCGGCATTTACATTAATTTTATTGATTAAATGAGGAATACTTAGATAGTTATTAAGACGTTGTTCAATTCGTGCCACAATTTCATGGCGCAGGAGTGATGTCACTTCATTAATACTTTCTTGTCCATTGCGAAAGGAAATATAACCCACAATTCCTACCGCGGTAACAATTTGAATCACATAAGGTACTACAAGAATGGTACGCAGTGGTATTTTTATCCTGTCTCTCGAAATTAAATTCCTCAGAGATTTTAAATTTATTTTTAACATGATGTGGTATAATCTCACAAAATCGGTTTCTGGCTTTTTGCCCTAAGTCGCGATCGCGCTGACGACTAATATAACCTAAAATAAAATGGGACGTGATCCGATCACGGCAGAAACCCGGCTTCTTGAACAATACCTTCGTCATTTCTTTGTAGGTTGGGTTGAGCGTAGCGAAACCCAAGGAATATAGCATTTTTAAATGAGATGTAAATGCCGGGCCTTACCCCGTCACAGGCCTATTGCCTGTGCCACCAGTTTTACTTCTGAAAGGTCAACACTATATGTTGGGTTTCGTACCTCAACCCAAGGAATATAGCATTTTTAAATGAGATGTAAATGCCAGGCCTTACCCCGTCACAGGCCTATTGCCTGTGCCACCAGTT